>Ga0172380_10000181_pt1 | contig 137418 bp, 125 predicted proteins | sample Leawe162metaG_FD_119747 | JGI IMG/M metagenome (GOLD analysis project Ga0172380, IMG submission 119747) | Leachate microbial communities from a municipal landfill in Southern Ontario, Canada - Leachate well 162 metaG | ecosystem: Engineered > Solid waste > Landfill > Unclassified | place... | reverse complement strand
GCGCGGCTGCCAGAAAGGCGGCTGCTTCAGCGAACGCATGTACGACCCGACGCGGATCACCCACCCGCTGCGCCGCGTCGGCCCCCGCGGCTCCGGCAAGTGGGAACGTGTCACCTGGAAGGAAGCCCTCGACGATATCGCCGATACCTATCTCGATGTCACCGTCAATGAGGGAACCGACCGGACCATCTGGGATCTCGGTCCGGGTATCGACCTCGGCGTATCGATGGCGGCGCAGACACGTTTCAGCGTGCTGACTCAGTCGATCGGCCTCGATATGGATGGCGAAATCGGCGATTCACGGCGTGGCACCCTGGAAACCTTCGGCAAGATCGTCTTCGAGCGCTCGGCCGACGACTACTTCAATTCCGACCTGATCCTGTTCTGGGGCGGCAACCCCGTCTATACGCAGATTCCGCAGGCACATTTCTACATTGAGGCCAAGTATCACGGCACCAAGATCATCTCGATCGCACCCGACTACAACCCGTCGGCGATCAAGTCAGACCTGTGGATCCCGCTCAAGCCGGGTACCGATGCCGCCCTGGCCCTGGCGGTCTGCCATCTGATCGTCGCCGAGGGCAAGATCAACAAGGCCTTCGTCAAGGAGCAGACCGATCTGCCGCTGCTGGTGCGCGCCGACACGCGGATGTTCCTCAAACAGGCCGACGTGCAGGCCGATGGCCGCGCCGATCACCACATGTTGTGGGACGCCAAGAGCAACAGCCTACAGACGGCGCCGTTCAAGACGCTGGCGCTCGGCGGCCTCGATCCCGAACTGGAGGTGAAGCGCACCGTTACGCTCAAGGACGGCACGACGGTCGAAGTACGTAGCGTCTTCTCGCTGCTGAAGGACCGCCTTGCCGATTACACGCCGGAGAATGCGTCGCAAATGTGCGGCGTGTCCGAGAAGATGATCCGCCGGCTGACTAAGGAAATCCTTGCGGCGAAGAACGTGTCGAGCATCGCCCAGACGTCGATGTGCAAGTACTTCCACGGCAACTTGGCCGAGCGTAGCGTTGCTCTGGTGTTCTGCCTCACCGGCAATATGGGCCGCAAGGGCGCCGGCTTCGCCGGTTTCCCGCTGATCAACGCGGACGGCGGCGACAAGTTCGCCCTGCCGCCTTCGTTGCAGGAGGCCCAGGCGTATTTCGGTGCGCTACAGCCGATGATCGACAAGCGCCTGGCCGACGGCGATACCCATGAAATGATCGCCACCGATCTGGGGCGCCTGCTCTACATTCCGGGAAACGGATTGCTGCGCACGCCGATCTGGACCTCCGGAACCTTGTTCTGGTCGGTCCATGGCGGTGTCGGCGAGTTGTCGGCGGGGGCAGAGGAAAAATGGGGGCTCGGCACCAAGCGGCCGATTGCCGCCTACGTCGAGGAATCGCTGAGCAAGAAATGGCAGCCGCTTTCGCCGCCGATGGGTTCAGATCCGCGCATCATGATTTCGCTGGTCAGCAATCCGCTGCGCCGCGCCCGCGGCAGCGAGAAGCTGCTGGAAGTGCTGTGGCCCAAGCTGAAGAAGATCGTCGTGCTCGACTGGCGCATCAACTCCACCGCCCGCCATGCCGACTACGTGCTGCCGTCGGCGCCGTGGTACGAACACACCAACCTGAAGTGGGTGACACCGCTGTCACCCTTCCTCACCACCACCGACCAGGCGACGCCGCCGCTGGGCGAGTCGAAGTGCGACTGGGACATCATCGTCCTGCTCTCCAAACACATCCAGGAACGCGCGGTGGCGCGAGGCATCACCAGCGTAAAGAGCCCGCAGGGCCTGGAGGTGAAGCTGAACACGCTGTACGACGACCTGACCATGCACGGCCAGTTCAAGGAAGGCGATGAAGACAAAGTGGCCAAGACCATCTACGATCTCTCCTCCACCCACAAGAAGATGAGTTGGGAGCAGGTGAAGAAAAAGGGTTTCGCCCGTTTCGAGAAGCTCCCCGAGGGGCCCGACTCCATCGGCAACATGTGCGAATTTCCGGAGAACGACTCAATCGCGCCCTTGACCTTCCACGTGCGCGACAAGATCCCTTGGCCGACATCGTCGCGGCGCATCCAGTTCTATGTCGATCAACCGTTGTACGACGAGCTCGACGAGTTGCTGCCTCGATTCAAGGCGCCGCCGCTGATCGGCGGCGACTATCCGCTGATGATGAACGGCGGCAAGACGCGCCAGAGCATCCACTCCACCTGGCGCGATAGCCCGCTGATGATGCATCTCGACCGCCCAGAGCCGTACATGCTGGTTTCCGCAGTCGATGCCAGCAAGCGCGGTATCCAGGACGGCGATACGGTGCGTGCGTTCAACGATGTGGGCTCGTTCAACGTGCAGATCAAGGTATCGCCGAGCCTGCGTCCGGGGCAGACCCTGATGTATCACGCCTGGGAACAGTATCAATTCCACGGCAAGGGCGATATGAACAGTGTATCGCCCACGCCGCTGAACCCGGTCGAGCTGGCGGGTGGGCATCCGCACCTGATTGCCGGGATATTGCAGGGGCAATCCTCTGTATTCGATCGTGATACGCGCATCGAGATCGAACGGATTGCCAAAGGAGCCGCGACATGAGTACCGACATCGACATAGGAATCGACATGGAAAATGCAGCAGAACGCAGCGGGGTTTACCGTGCCCTGGCCGAGGCATTCACGTATACCGGCGTGCAGACCAGCGCGTTCGGAATCAGCGGGGCGGATTACAACGACGCCTTCGATCCCTCGGTCAACGAGAAGGCGTGTTCCCTCTGCGAAGGGGCGCATACCGAAGAGGACCGGAGTTCGCTGTTCGAGGAACTGATGCGCTTTTACGACTTCTTCGGCCTTGGCCGCGGCGAGGAAGTCGAGATGCCGGATCATCTCAGCGTCGAACTGGAGTTCATGCATTTTCTGACCCATCTGGAAAGCCAGATCGGGGATCGGCCGGACGATCTGGCTTCGGTGCGGCGGGCGCAGAGAGATTTCCTCACGCGTCATTTATGGCGTTTGATCGACTCGATCCGCGATGGGTTGAATACCGACAATCCGCAGTGCGTCGAACTGGTCGAAACCTGTCATGAGTTCATCGGCGCCGAAGTCGCCCTTGCCAAGGAATACGCCGAGGCGGTATGATCGGGAACGGCTGTCGAGCGGTGCCGGGTGGTGGATGGATACGCCGCCCGGCCAGTCCTGCGATAATCGGCGCTTCAATCAAAAACAGCCAGTAAATAGGAGACATTCATGAGAGTCATTGTGATCGGTGGCGGTCCCGCCGGCTGCGCAGCAGCCTACACGCTGAGGAAGCAAGGCCACGATGTCCGCGTTTTCGAAGCGTCGGATTGCGTCGGCGGACGCACCAAGCAGCTCAAGCGCGGCGGTTACAACCTGGGCACCGGTGCACTGTTCCTTATGGGTGGCCTCTATCCACGCACGTCGGCACTGCTCAAGGAAATGGGTTGCGACAAAAAGCTCGTGCCCTGGAAGGGCGCCTCGCAACTGATGGACAACGACAACAGCCGCTATCCGGTGAATTTCGTTGCCCTGCAAAGCTATCTGTCGATTCCCAGGCTCACGCTGGGCGACCGGCTCAAGATCATTTTTGCCGGCATCAAGCTTTTCCTCAGCCCGGGTGCGAAGAATGCCTTTGACGGCCACGAACTCGCCAAATACGAAACCGGCGAAAACCTCGAGGAATGGGCGCGCAAGAATCTCGGTGAGCGCGGCTACGAATACATCGTGCGCCCGATCATGGATTTCCTTTACGCCGTACCGTGCAGTTGGTTGTCCCTGCCGTTCCCGCTGGCCGTTATCCAGCAGGCGATGAAGATGTCCCTGTCGGTACCTCCCGGCGGCATCGGCCAGGTCAGCGACTGGTTCATCGAGCACAGCCCTGGCGTGCAGATGCATCTCAACAGCCGCGTCGAGCGCGTCGAAGCCAACGGCAAAGGTTACAAAGTGACCGCCAAGGGCGAGGCCTACGAAGCGGATGGCCTGGTGGTCGCCACCGAGTCCTTCGTCGCAGCCGATCTGCTGAAGGATTTCATCTCCCAACCGACGGCACAAAAGCTGAAGAGCACGCCCTACACCGAATACGCCCACGTCGCCATCGGCTACGACAAGAACCCGTGGCCGAACTTCCCGGCGGACATCGTGATGCCGGTCGGCTATGGCGAGAAGCGCAATGTCGGCGCCATCGTCCTGCACAGCCGTCGTCACCCTGGTGCTGTGCCGCCGGGCGCGGAGTGCGTCGGCGTTTATTTCCATACGCCGCCCCTGGCCAACTTGAGCGATGAGGATGTCAAGCGCGAGGCGGTCGAGATCGCCATCAAGGCCTTCGGTTCGGCCCCCGAACCCAGCTTCGTACATCTGTTCCGCTACGATAACGGCCTGACCATCGCCAAGCCCGGTCACTACAAGACGCTGGACTCGGTGCATGCGGAGATGCCCAAGGGCATCGTCCTTGCGGGCGATTATTTCTCCCAGGCAGGTGTCGAAGCCGCCGTCTTCAGCGGCGAGGAAGCCGCACTGAAGCTGACCTCCGCACCGGGCTAAAAGCTCTTCGGGGCGGCGGCGCGGAACAATCTGCGCCGCCGCCCATGGTTTCTTTTCGAATCTCCGGGATCCGCCATACTTTTGTACGGGGCGATGGCGCAGGTTGCCGTTTAGGCTTCCTCATCGAGCGCATCCCGAGCGGGTTCAACGCATAACGGATGCTACGCCGCCTGAGGGCGGAACCCGCCGGCTTGCGGCGGCCTTTTTATTCGGAGACATCGCAATGCACGCTATGGCCAATGCACCCGCGGATGCGAAGCCCCCTTATTACCTGCCGACGGCGAACGAGGTCGAGGTTTTCAGCGCCGCCTACAAGCAGAAACTGCCGTTGATGTTGAAGGGGCCGACCGGGTGCGGCAAGACCCGCTTCGTAGAGCACATGGCGCACGCCCTCGGTGTCCCCTTGATCACCATCGCCTGTCACGAAGACATCACTGCCGCCGACCTGGTCGGGCGTTACCTGTTGACCGGCGGCGAGACGGTTTGGGTCGATGGGCCGCTGACCCGTGCGGTGCGGCAGGGTGCGATCTGTTATCTGGATGAAATCGTCGAGGCGCGCGCTGATACAACGGTCGTCCTTCACCCGCTCGCAGACCACCGGCGTGAGCTCAACATAGAACGCCTGGGCGAATCGCTGCATGCACCCGACAACTTCATGCTCGTCGTCTCCTATAACCCAGGCTACCAGAGCGTTTTGAAAGATCTCAAGCAATCCACTCGCCAGCGCATGGTGGCAATCGAGATGGGCTATCCGCTGTCGGACAAGGAGATTGAGATCGTTGTGCAGGAGTCCGGCATCGATAAAGCACGGGCGGCTGATCTGGTCAAACTGGCCAATGCCATTCGCAAGCTGGATGCGAGCAGCCTGCCCGAGGTTTCGTCAACCCGAACTCTGGTGAGCACCGCGCGCTTGATGAAGGAGGGTTTGACGCCACGAGCAGCGGCCACGGCCGCAATGCTTCTGCCGCTCACCGACGACAGCGAAATTACCCGCGGCCTCGGCGAAATCATCGCCACGTATCTCCAGAACTGAAATCGAGTCGGCGATGAATACGCTGGTTGCGGAAACCCATCCGCTCCGGTTGCTGGCGGGCGCCATCGTTGGATATCCGGTGGCCATCACCTACCTGTTGCAGGAAGGCGGGCAAAGCTATACCGACGGCGAGCGGATCTACCTCGCCGCCCATGAAGGCGTCGCGGATCGGCGTCTGGAATTGATGGTGCAGGGTGCGTTGATCAGCGGCCGGGCGCTGGGCAGCAAGCAACTGCGGGCCGTCGTTGGCCGCGTCGAGTTGCGCCAGCGCTATCTGGTGCTGGAGGTTGAGCGCTGCTGCATGGCAATCGAGGACCGGCTGCCGCGATTTTTCATGGAGCGTCTGGCGTCGTACAGCACAGGTTTTTCTCCACAGAGCTCCGAGGAATCGCTGGCGATCGCTCGCGGTTCACAGCGACTGCCCGATCCGCCCGGATGGTTTGGCACGTTGCAACCCTGGAAAGTCCTGCGTAACAGTCTGCGCGGCGACGGGCAGCGCCTGACCGACAACAAGCTGGCCCAGCTTGAGGAGCAGTTGAAGAAGCTGGAGGACGCCGACGGCGAGGAGGAAGACGAAGACTCCCTGCACAAGACTTCGTTCTGGAAATTTCTTTCATCGCCTTTCGGACGCGACAATTTTTTCTCCCGCTTCATGCAGGAAGTGCTCGACATGAAGGCGTCGCCCGACAAGGATGCCGCCGACTCCGGCGTCGAAGGCTCCTCGGAGATGGTCAGCGGACTGATTTCCAAACACGCCCGCGATATTGCCTCGGCGATTCGCTCGAATATGCCGGTATCGATCCCCAGCGGTTTCGTCCAGTCGGAAACAGGTGCGCACAGTTATCCGGAATGGGATCACGCGGCAAAGCGCTACAAGCCGAACTGGGTGAACGTCGAAGAAGTCGAACCCCATGCGGAGGAACCGCAATTTGAATCGGGTGTGCTGCATTCGGGCGGCGACCGTGCTTTCCAGCGCGCACTGGCCAGCCTTTGCCTCGGTTTCCAGCGTCACCGCGGTCAGCCGCAGGGCGACGATCTGGTGCTCGACCGGATGATTCGTCTGGCAGTCGATTTGCGTACCGGGCATAGCGGCGACGATCGGGTGTATTCGGCCAACTTGAAGACGCGCCGTGATCTCGGCGTGCAGATATTGCTCGACGCCTCCAGTTCTACTCTCGAACGCAGCTCGGACGGCATGCGGGTGTTCGACTTGCAAGTGCAGGCGGCCTGGAAGCTGTGCCGGGCATTGGCTTTGCTCGGCGACCGGGTGGCAATGCATGGCTTCAACTCATGGGGGCGGACCCTGGTGCGCTTCCAGAACCTGAAGAGCTTCGACGAGCCGCTCGGGGCCTTTCTCGAACATCGCCTACAGCGGCTCGCGGTGGCCGGCTATACCCGTTGTGGGGCAGCGATTCGGCATGCGACTGAGCATCTCGATGTGCATGCCGGCACGCCATTCAAGCTGCTGCTGTTGATCTCCGACGGCTATCCCTACGACGATCAGTACGAAGGCCAGTACGCGGTGCAAGACACGCGCAAGGCGATCGAGGAGGCGCGGGAGCGGGGCATCGCCTGCGTCTGCCTGAGCGTCGGCAGCGATGTCGAAGTCGAGCGGCTGGAGGAGGTTTACGGCGCGGCCAATTACCTCGCGATCAATCGCACCGAGCAAATGACGACGCGGCTGCGCCGCCTGATGGAGAGCGCCATTGCCGCCGCTGCCAAGGCGGCCGCCTGATCGTTGCACCCACCTGAAAGCCGGGGTGGAGCTAATTCAATCTGCCGCCGCGGTCTCGCCGATGGGAAGGATATTGACCGGAATTGCCGACATGCGCGGCATGGCGTTGAGCAGCTCGGTGTCGCGGTCGGTGCTGATCAGCATGTTGATCGAGGCGCCGCTGGTGGCCGGGTCGAGCTTCTCGCCGGGTAGACCGCCCCAGGCTACGGCCATCGAGACGACGCCGCTGCGCACGGCGTTGTCGGCAGCGACGATCGCGGTGATGCGCGCATGGTCGGAGACGATCTCGACCTGGTCGCCGTCGGCAAGGCCCATGTCCGCAAGATCCGCCGGGTTCATGTAGGCCGGGTTGTAGGGGTTGCGCTTGCGCGTGGACGACAGGTACATGCCGATCGAGTTGTAGAAGTCGCGCATGCGGCGCGTCGACAGCAGGTGGGTGAAGCGCTGGCCGTTGCTTAGGTGCCCTTGTTCCGGCGCAAGCTGCTGTGCCTTGGCGACGATGTCGCCCAGTTCCTGCGCGACATCGTCCGGGATCACGTCAAAGGTCGCCGTCGCTTCGGCACGCGGCGGCTGCACGACACAGCGTGCCTCGTCGTAGATGCGGCCCGAGGGATGCTTCCTGATCTCGTCCAGCGGTGCCAGCGGATGCTGGGCACGCAGCGAGAGCAGCTGGTCCGTCGTCGGCGGCGTCGTCATGTCGAGTTCGCTACCGTTGAAGCGCAGCGTCTTGCCGAGTCGCTTGGCCAGTCCCCAGAAGAAATACCACTCGTCGATCAGGTCCGAGTCCTTTGGCGGCTTCAGTATGGCCGGCGAATAGCCCACCCACGGTGCCGGGAAGAAGGCGAAGCCGTAGGCGCTGACCGGCAGGTCGGCACGCTCGTACTGCATCAGCGGCGGAATGATGTAGTCGGCCAGGCGCGCCGTATTGCTCATGAAGGGATCGATCGAGACGCGCAGGTCCAGGGCCTTGAAGGCACGCACCATCTTCTGCTGGTCGGGCATCAGGCTGGCGAGGTTGCCGCCGCAGGAAATCAGGGCCTTTACCTGCCCGTTGCCGGGGGTGAGGATTTCGTCGGCCAGCGTGCCAGTGGCCTTTTCGCCGCCGATGGTGCCGACGCCGCGGATACGGCTCGGTGGGGTCTTCCACGAGGTGCGCGGCGGCGCTATCACTTCGGCGCGGAACACCGGGGGCGGCGTCATCATGTCGACGCTGAGCACCCGGTCGCCGGGGCGCGTGAAGCGACCGCAGATCACATTGAGGCTGTCGGCCAGGTGCTGCATCATGTTCGAGTGCGGCGCCATGCTCGGGCCGGTGCCGGTATAGACGGCGCCCTGTTTCGAATCGCGCGCGAACAGCTGCGCCACCTTGCGCAGGTCGCCGGCGGCAAGGCCGGCACAGCGTTCGACCAGCGTTTCGGTGAACGCCGCCACGGTCTCGCGCAACTTCGCCAGCGCCGTCGTGCCGACATAGCGCTGGCAGAACTCGCGATCCTCCCAGCCTTCTGCCAGGATCAGGCGGATCAGCCCGCCGAGGATCAGCGAATCGTTGCCGGGCAGCGGCTGTAGCGCAATGTCGGCAAAGTGCGCGGTCTCGCTGCGGCGCGGATCGATGGTGATGACCTTCAGTCCGCGCGCCTTGTATTCCTTCATCAGGTTGGTCGGCGCGGAAGCGAGGAAACCGAGCAGGCCGTGCGAGACCAGCGGATTGCTGCCGACCAGCATGATCACGTCGCACTGTTCGAGCTGCAGGTTGCCGCCGGCCCAGCCGCCGAGCCGTTCGAAGGACAGCGTCTTGGCCGACTGGTCGATGGTGTAGGAGGTGAAACGCGAGCTGGAACCGATGGCCTCGAGGAAGCTGCCCTGCATCGTTACCGCGGTGGCGTTGAGGATCGAGCCGTTGCCGAAATAGACGCCGATCGCGTCGGGGCCGTGGGCGTCGATCAGCGCCTTCAACCTGGCAGCGATCTCGTCGAGCGCCTGCTCGGGCGAGATGCGGTCGAAACCGCCTTGGGCATTGCGTTTCAGGGGATGGCGCAGGCGCGCTTCGCCGTGGTGGAACTCCTCCGCTTGCAGGCCCTTGAAGCAGGCGTAGCCCTTGGTCAGCGGATTGTCCTTGTCGCCTCGGATATCGACGATCTTGTCGTTCTCATCGATGGTCAGACTGATGCCGCAATGGCCCAGACAGATGCGGCAGAAGGCTTTTTCCTGATGTAGCGTCATTACGGCTTCTCCTTTGATTTTATGCGGCTTTTTATGTTCCGCTGACTCTGGGTGGGAAACGATAAATGAAAGCCTATTTTTTTGCCGTGGCGACTGTCAACTGTTATGTTGAAAAATGGATTGTTTAACCCTGTGTTCAGCCCTGCAGCGAGGTGCATGGGGAACTCCGGTTGTCGGGAATCGGCCGCTGCGGACGCGAAAAGCCAGCGGTGAGCCGGCTTTTCGCGCTGGGTGCGTTTAGCGCGGCAGGGTGGCGAGAAATTCGAGCAGCAGCGTGTTGACCTCGCTCGGCCGTTCCTGCTGGATCCAGTGGCCGGTTTCCGGCAGGACGATTTTCCGGGTCAGGCCCGGCATGTTGCGCTCCATGGTGTCGAATTGGGCGCGATACATGGCCATGGTCACGTCAAGCTCGCCGGCGACGAACAGCGACGGCTGGCGGATCTTCGTGCCGCACATGCAGCGTGTCAGCGCCCACATGCGATCCAGGTTGCGGTACCAGTTGAGTCCGCCGCGGAAGCCTGTTTTCTCAAAGGTCTGTACGAACACATCCAGATCGGCCGCGGTCAGCCAGTCGGGCAAGACCTCGGGGTCAACCGTGGAGTCCAGCACGCCCGAATCTTTGCCGAAAAGAAAATTCCAACGCTCTCCGGGGGGCGGGTTTCCCGACAGGCCATAGAGGAATTTCCTCATCGTCAGCCGCACGTCGGCTTCCAGTTCCGCTTCGGCCCTGCCGGGGTCCTGGAAATAAAGCTGGTAGAACCAGCCATCACCGGCGAGGTGTTTCATGCCTTCGGTGGGAACCGGGTCGCTCCAGTCGTAGCCGAAGAAGGGAACGCTCAGCACCACCAGTGCGGGGAAGACGTCGGGTCTGATCGCGGCGCAGGTCCAGGCTACGGGCGCCCCCCAGTCGTGGCCGACGATGGTGGCCTGCTTCTCACCCAAGGCATGCACGAGGCCGACGATGTCGGCGGTGAGATTGAGGATGTGATAGGCCTCGATGGGCTCCGGTCGGTCGGTTTGTCCGTAACCGCGTTGATCCGGCGCCACCACCCGATAACCGGCCGCCGCCAGGGCATCGATCTGGTGATGCCAGGAATACCAGCACTCGGGGAAGCCGTGACAGAGGATCACCAGGGGCCCCTGGCCTTTCTCTGCGATGTGCATGCGGATGCCGTTGGTTTCGATGAAGCGATGCTGTAGTTGTCCGCTCATGGGATGCCTCCGTTGAAATTTTTTGTAGGATTATGTTGCGCCACTCAGAAACGGAAATGCGGGCCTGGGCCCGCATTTCCGTTATTCGTGAGGATCGATGTGATGCCTACTTCTTGCCGTAGTTATCCGCCACGCGTTGCATGGCTTCCTCATGGGTGACGCGCGGGGAATCCTTGAATTTCTCCAGGTCGATCCGGCGCTGGATCGGCAGGTCAGGACGCGGGCAAGCCTGGCCGGTGCCGGGGCCGCACATGCCGGTGCCGACGGTGAAGAATGCCGGTGTGTCATCGGGGAAGGGATCGGCGTTCATCGTGATGATCGACATCGGGAACACATAGATGAGGATTTCGACAAGCTGGCAGAAGCCGACGACAGCGACCGCACGCATCATGCCCTTGAAGAAATTCGAGCGCTTGCACAGGTCGATCTTTTCGACACCGCGTTCAACCCAGGTGAGTCCCTTGTCGTCCTTGAAGTAGAGCAGAACGGTTACCAGGCCCCACCAGCCGCCGAAGAGCAGGCCTTCATAGAGCGGAAACTGGTACCAGTGGCCGCCCCAGAGGCTGAGGGAGCGGATCGAACCCGGATAGGCGTAGATACCGGTGACCCGGATCAGGAGGATTTCCAGCACCGTGTCGAACACCATGGTGCCGAAAACACCGATGACCGCGAGTTTCACGTTGTTGATTCCGGGAGCCTTTGCCTTGGTCCAGCGCATGCAGGCCAGACCGAAGAGACAGCCCCAGATCAGAAAGCCGGGATAACCACCCGCCCACGCCAGCAGGGGCTCGGGCAAGCGGTGGGCGTTGGGACTCATCCAGCCCGGAATCTCGGCAGAAAGGAAGCCGAGATTGAACAGGTAGGGGTTGTAGACGCAACCCTGCTGGATGAAATTCATCGACGGATCCCAGAAGATCGCGAAGAAGAACGCAATGCCGCAAAGACCCAGCGTGTTGGGTTGCCCTGACTCGCGGATCGGCTTGATGATCTGGGTGTAGATGAAATAGATCCAGACCATGCCCATGCCGATTTCGACGGCGTGGCCGCCGATCTTGAACTGGAGCGGTACCTCGATGCCGGGCGGGAGCACTGTCCGGCCGAAGTAGGGCGCCGTCACCCAGTGGTAAATGACGTAGAACATGAATGCAAAAGAAATGCACCCGACGGTGAACCAGCTCTTGATCAGGATGCTCTGGTCCTGGCCGCTGATATCCGCCGTTGCGGCGGGCTTTTTGGTTGCAATGGTCGCTTCCATTTAACCTCCCTCACATATATTGTGTTTTCAGAATTCGGCGGCTTGCATGAGATGATTTTGATCACCGCAAACTGCGCCGAAAAGACCCCGCGCCGCAAGAGCGGGCAGGTGCTTTTTGATAGTAAGCTACTTTACGCAAGTCATGCTAGCCGATACGCCGGACAATCCGACCCGACTAAAGTATGGTCTGCCCACTCTTAGAGAAAGGAAGGCGATGGCGTCGCAACATTATCCGCACTTGATGGCCCCTCTTGATTTGGGCGGCTGCGTGCTTCCGAACCGGGTGCTGATGGGTTCCATGCACACGGGGCTGGAGGAGGCGCCGAACGGCTATGCACGAATGGCCGAATTTTATGCGGCGCGCGCGCGCGGCGGCGTCGGCCTGATCGTTACCGGCGGCCTGTCGCCGAATGCGGCGGGAAATACCTGGCCGACCTTCGGTACATTCCAGAGTGCGCAGGACGGCGAGCATCATCGGGTCATTACCGATGCCGTACATGCGGCAGGCGGGCGCATTGCACTGCAATTGCTGCATGCCGGCCGCTACGCCCGCCATCCGGATGGCGTTGCGCCTTCGGCCCTGCAATCGCCGATCTCCCCAGCCATGCCCCGAGCGATGAGCGAGGCGGAGATCGAACAGACGATGGCCGACTACACGTCCGCCGCCGCACTGGCGCAAAAGGTCGGTTACGACGGTGTGGAGATCATGGGTTCCGAGGGTTATCTGATCCATCAGTTCGTTGCCCTGCGCACCAATCAGCGCCAGGACAGGTGGGGCGGCAGCGCCGAGAACCGTTTCCGCTTCGCCGTCGAAACAGTGCGCCGCGTGCGCGAAGCGGTGGGGAAAAACTTCATCATCATCTTCCGCCTGTCGATTCTCGATCTGGTCGAAGGGGGCAGCCCGTGGGAGGAAATCGTCCAGCTGGCGAAACTGATCGAGCAGGCCGGTGCCAGCATCATCAATACCGGTATCGGCTGGCATGAGGCGCGCATTCCCACCATCGCCACGATGGTGCCGCGGGCGGCTTTCTCCGGCGTGGCGCACCGCCTCATGGGGGCGGTGAAGATTCCCGTGATTGCGTCCAACCGCATCAACGATCCCGAAGTCGCCGAGCAGCTGCTGGCCCGCGGCGACGCGGACATGGTGTCGATGGCGCGGCCCTTCCTCGCCGATCCTGATTTCGTGAATAAGGCGAAAGCCGGCCGTGCCGACGAGATCAATACCTGCATCGCCTGCAACCAGGCCTGTCTGGACCAGATTTTCGACGGCCGCGTGTGTTCCTGCCTGGTCAATCCGCTGGCCTGTCACGAAACCGAGATCGTCGTCAGGCCGGCTGTCGACAGGAAGAAGGTCGCCGTGGTCGGCGCCGGGCCGGCGGGATTGGCTTTCGCCGTCACGGCCGCAGAGCGGGGCCACGATGTGACGCTCTACGAAGCCGCAGACACCATCGGCGGACAGTTCAACTACGCGCGCAAGATTCCCGGCAAGGAAGAGTTCGACAACACGCTGCACTACTATCGTCGTCGCATCGAGACTTCAGGCGTCAAGTTACGCTTGGGGCAACGTGCCAACGCCGCCGATTTGCGGGCGTCGGGCGCCGCTGTTGTCGTTCTCGCCACCGGCGTAGTGCCGCGCATTCCGGCAATTGCGGGGATCGATCATGCGAAGGTGGCGAGCTATGGCGCAATCATCGACGGCAGTCGGACAGCCGGCGCGCGTGTGGCGATCATCGGCGCCGGCGGCATCGGTTTCGACGTGGCGGAGTTGCTGACCCACGTTGAAAAACCGGGCGTCAGCGCGGGCGACGCATTTTTTGCCGAGTGGGGCGTCGATCCAAGCAGCCAGGTTGCGGGCGGCTTGGTGGCACCGCGGCCGCAGCCGTCGCCGCGGCAGGTGTGGCTGCTACAGCGCAAGAGCGGCCGTCACGGCGCCGGCCTGGCCAAGACCACCGGCTGGATTCGTCTGGCCACGCTCAAGCGGCGCGGGGTCAAGATGCTCGCTGCGGTCGAATACGAACGCATCGACGATGCAGGCCTGCACATCCGGGTGAATGGTGAGCCGCAGATCCTCGACGTGGATACGGTGGTCATCTGCGCTGGGCAGGAATCGGTGCGCGACCTTGAAGCCGACTTGCGCAGCGCAGGCATGCAGGTGGCGCTGATCGGCGGCGCCGACGTTGCCGCCGAGATCGATGCCCGCCGCGCCATCGATCAGGGCGTGAGGCTGGCGGCCAGCCTCTAGACGCGAGTCGATCAGAGGCGGCTGCGCAGTGCGTGCCACTGCGCCGTCAGTTCCTCGCGGAAGGCCGGCGCGGCGAGCTCGATGAGCTTTTCTGCGCGCGCATGCAGCGACAGGCCGCGCAGTTCGGCGACGCCGAACTCGGTGACCACCACGTCCGCGGCATGGCGCGGCGAACCGACGAAGCTGCCGAGGCCGAGGCGTGAAACGATGCGGCTGACCTTGCCGCGGCCGGTGGTGGCCGGCAGGCAGAACGCGGCGCGGCCGCCTTCCGACAGTTGTGCACCTTGTACAAAGGCCGGCATGCCGCCGACGCCGGCGAGCAGTTTGCCGTCGATCGAGTCGCAGTTGACCTGGCCGAACAGATCGATCTCGATTGCCGCATTGACCGAAACGAAATTCGGGATCGCCGCGACGCGGCGGATGTCGTGCGTTTCGCTGACCGGGCGGAAATAGAAGGTCTTGTCTTCGCCGACGCGGCGATAGAGTTCCTCGTTGCCGAGCGCGACGCCGGCTTCGATGGCGCCTTCGCCCGCGATCACGCCAGCGTCGATCAGCGGCAGCGCCGCTTCGGTGACCATGCCGGAGTAAATGCGCAGGCGGCGGTGGCCGGTCAGGCCGCGCATGATCGCCACCTGCATCTTGCCGATGCCGACCTGCAACGTGTCGCCGTCGCGCATGATGCCGGCGATGCCCGTGGCGATATCGGTCAACTCTTGGTTCGGTTCGCCGCCGTCATAGGTGATCAGGTTCGATTCGGCTTCGCAGATGAAGTCGCAGTCTGCTGCCTTGATGCCGAACGAGCCTCGCGTCCGCAGCAGGCCGGGGTTGATGTGAGCGACCTTGATCCGTGCGTTGTGCCAGACCGCGGGGAGGAAATCGTAGTTCAGACCAAGGCTCATATTGCCGTCGGCATCCGGCGGGCTGACCTGGGCGATCGCCATATCGACCTGCTGCTGCTTCACATCGCGCAGCGTACCGAGATAGTCGAGCGGCATCAGCTCGGCGCGGCCTTCCAGTGCGCCACTGCGCACCTGCGGCATCATGAAATAGGCGCGCTGGCGGGCCTGAGGATGCAGGCCGAGGTAATCGTTGCGGTTGATTTCGGGAAAATGCACACCGAGAAAACGCACCCCGGCGGCTTTTTCCGGGTTGCTTTGCAGGGCCTCGAAAAAAGCCTGCGATTCGCCGGACATGCCCGGTACGAAAACCGACATGCCGGGCTTCAGCAGGGCGACGACGTCGGGCAGGGTTGCGGTGCGAGCGTTCATTGCATCTCCTCGAAAAAAAGCGGGTGACCTGAGTCACCCGCTTGATTGCTTCATTTCATTCGGCCGCGCAGTGTAATCGCATCGAGCGCAGCGAGCCGATCATCACCTCCCCGCGAGGGGGGCGTAGGCAGGGTTTCGCGGAGCACTGCTCCGCGCTGCCGTAGCCGGCCGGCTGTGCAAAGCCGGCCGTGGGCGGTCGGGAGGGGCGGGCCTTTATGCCGGTAGCTTGGAGCTTGACGCCGACCCCGTCGGCGTCAAGCTCCAAGCCTACCGATGATCGAAATGGCGCAAACGTTCTGGTGCGGATGACCGCCCAGATTTTGCGTCAGGCCGATATCCACATCCTTCAGCTGACGCTCGCCGGCGCGACCGAGCAACTGCGTGTAAATCTCGTACACCATACGCAGGCCGGAGGCGCCGATCGGATGGCCGAAGCACTTCAGCCCGCCGTCGATCTGGCACGGAATGGCGCCGTCGGCGTCATAGCGGCCATCGAGGATGTCGAACGGCGCACGCCCCGGATCGCTGAGGCCGAGGTTTTCCATCAGCACCAGTTCGGTCACCGAGAAGCAGTCATGCACTTCGATCAGGTCGAGGGCTTCGCGCGGATTCGTGATTCCAGCTTCCTTGTAGGCGCGGACGGAGGCGACTTCGGCGGTCTTGATCGAGGCGCCGTCCCAGTTGTTGAACTGGGCTTCCTCACCGTTCGAAACGGCGAGTTGCAGCGCCTTGACGGTGATCACGTCCTTCTTGCCGAGGGCCTTGGCGATTTCCGGCGTGGTGACGATGGCGCAGGCGGCGCCGTCGCTGACGCCGCAGCAGTCGTAGAGACCGAGCGGTTCGGCGATCATCTGCGCCTTCAGCACATCCTCGATGGTGATCTTGTTGCGCAGGTGGGCCTTCGGGCTGCGCGCCGCGTTGTCGTGGCTCTTCACCGAGACATGAGCCATCGCGCGCTTGAGGTCTTCCGCCTTGATACCGTACTTGGCCTGGTAGGCCGCAGCAAGTTGGGCGAACGCGCCGGGGGCCGAACCGTTGGGTTGCCACAGGTCGGGGACCACGCCGCGGGTGCGCGAAGGCAGGCCGCCATAGCCGGTGTCCTTGAGCTTTTCGACGCCGAGGGCGAGGGCGATGTCGCAGGCGCCGGAGGCGACCGCATAGACGGCGCCGCGCAGTGCTTCGGTGCCGGTGGCGCAGGCATTCTCCACCCGCGAGACGGCGATGTAGGGCAGGCGCAGGCCTTGGGCCAGCGGCCCCGAGGTCTTGCCGACGTTGTTCTCTTCGAGGCAGACGCCGAGCCAGGCGGCTTCGATCTGCGACTTCTCGATACCGGCGTCGCCGAGGGCCTCGTTAAAGGCTTCCAGCATCAGGTCTTCGGCGTTGTCGGACCAGCGCTCGCCGAAGCGGGAACATCCCATGCCAAGAATTGCAACGCGATCACGAATTCCAGCGGCCATAATCAAGCTCCTCCATTCTGGCGCAGTGCCTTGGCTTTCCAGCAGTAGCGGCGGAAGCCGCGTAGCGGGTCCACCTCCTTGATGCGGAAAGTCATGGCGAGCGGGTTGCCGACGGCCAGTTCGCCGGGGTCGCAATCAGTGAATTCCATCAGCACGCGGGCCTGGGTCTCGAACTCGACGTGGCCGAACATGAAGGGCGGACACTGTTTGTAGGAGAGCCAGTCGCAGGTGTAGGAACGAATCTTCGCCGGCTCGTCGGTGAGCCGGTGCGGTTGTTGGGTATCGGTGGCGCCGCAGGCCGGATTGACGCAGATGCGGCTGCTCGGGTAGTGAACCGTGCCGCACTTGCTGCAACGTCCGGCGACGAATCCTTGCACCATGGCTTCGCTACGCCAGGCGGCGCTAAGCGCGGTCTTGTTGTCCATCTCGGCGCGCATGCCCCATTCGAGGTCGATCTGGCCGGTGAAGGACAGGTACTTGAGGTAGTTGGTTTCGGTGCGTCCGCCGCCGAGCCAAGCGGGGTCGCCGCCGGCAATCTGCTTGGCGGTGGTTTGCAGCACGAGGGCATCGCAGCCGCCACCGAACTGGACGAGCAGAATCGTCTGCCCCGGGCCGGCAACGGCCAGCGTCTTGGCCAGCATCAGCAGGGGATGGGCGACACCGGTGTCGCCGCAGACTTCGAACAGCGCATCGGCGACCGCTTCCGGACGGATGCCCAGCTTCTTGGCGACGACCTGATTGACCTTTTGCAGCGGCGCCGGCATGACGAAGTGGTCGATCTCTTCGGCCTTGACGCCGGCGGCTTCGAGCGCACGTTTGACCACCGGCGGGATGATCTTGCCGTAGCCTTCTTCGCGCACCCAGCGCTCTTCCCAGCCGTAGTCGCCGTCGTGACCGGCTTCGCGGAAGTGGTCGATGAAATCCTCGGCGGCACTGGCCGCGCCGCGCAGAACGGCAACGGGTTCACCGCTGCCGACGACGACGGCAGCAGCGCCGTCACCGTAACTCAGTTCGGTGGTACTGGCCGGGGTCGGGATGCGCCGCTCGGTGCCGATCACTACGGCCGACTGTCCGGCTTGCAGCGCGCGCAGCAATGCGCTGGAGCCGGCGCGCATGCCGCCGCTGGCGTCCATGGCGTTGATCTGGTGGGACAGGGCGAGCGCCGAGCAGACCACCGAGGCATTCAAACGATCATCGAACGGCAGCGTGGTGGAGGCCACGGTCAGCGCGGCGATATCGCCGGGCCGTGCCTGCGTCAGGGCGGCGCGGCCGGCTTCGACCGCCATGGTCAGCGCGTCTTCGTCCCAGTTGGCCATCGTGCGGGTGCCCTTGGCCAAGCCCTTGAGGCCGGGAGCCATCCACTTGTGATTGGCGGCGACGGTCGCTCGGTCCAGCCGCAATCGCGGCAGGTAGGCGCCGACACCGAGAATGCCGAAGTTTTCTTTGGGTGTACTCATTGGTAGTACCTTGGTCCTTTCCAGGAGCGGGAATGGGAAAGCGCACATAACGGCAGTGCGTCCGGATTGCATCCGGATTCCTGCACTGCGCGGTATGCCTTGGTGGAGTCAAACAACATTGCCCGGGCAGGGTGCCCCGGTACGACAATCTTTCCGGTGGGTCGAGTCGATCTACCCGCGCGATGCCCGGCGGCAGACCCTTCGGTCCGATCCGAAGCACCGATGAGGAGCGCGAGTGATGAAGACGAATGACTCATGGCATGCAGGGGAAACTTCCTGTTTGAAGACGGTTCTCTGCTCCCGACGACGGGTAAAACGCAGACATGCATCAAGATCGTATGGTTACGTACTATATTCATCGAGCGGGTGTCTGTCAATCTTGAAGCCCTGTTGCAAGGCCCATCAGGCCGGCTGAGTCGGTGTTTTCGGACCTGAACCGACCGTCTCGCGGATCGGGCCGTTTCCTTCAATACCTTATCGCACAAGGTATTTTTGCGATTTTAGGGTATTGCATCCGGGGTACTCGGGGGGGCTGCTGCGCCCCCCCAACGCTTGCATCAGCGGGGTGGAGGTGGGTGTAGGTCGGTTTCGTTAGCTGCGCGTTCGCAGCCGGAATTGCCGCGGGCCTTCTCCCGTCCAGCCGGTAAAGGCCCGGTAGAAGGCGGAGGCATCGGCGAAGCCGAGGTCGGCGGCAATGCGCCCGAGCGGGCGTTGCGACTTGGTTAACCACTCCATTGCGAGATCGCGTCTCAGCCCGTCGCGGATGGTGCGGAAGGTGGTGCCTTCCTCTTCCAGCCGGCGGTGCAGGGTGCGCGGAGAGAGAAACAGCATGCGCGCTACTTCAGGGAGTGTGCGTTGCTCGGGCAGGGCCGCGCGGATCGCGTCGCGGGCGCGCAGCGAAACCGCGCGGTCGCGTCGGTAGAGCGTGGTGATGCTGGCCGGCGCTTCGCTGAGGAACAGGCGTAGCGCGGTTTCGTCGCGCCGCACCGGGGCGAAAAGGTAGTCGAGCGGGAAATGTGCCACCAGGCCGGGTGTGTCGAAGGTGTATTGGGGGGCGAAGACCAGTCCGTAGTCGAACGCATGGGGCGGCTGAGGATAGGGAAATTCCACTGCGTCGAACGCCAGCGGGCGGGCGATCAGCCAGGCTCCCAGTCCATTGATCAGGCGCAACAGCCATTCGAAAGCGAATACGCGGCCGGCGCCGCTTGCCTGAAAGGTGGCGGTGGGGCGGATATGCAGTTGTGCCGAGGTTTCGCTGCGGCGAATTTCGATGGCGAGGTCGTCGAGTACCAGCCCCAGATAGCGGCCGGCGCGTTGCAGCGCTTCGTCCAGGTCGGCCGAGGAGAGGACCGCGCGACAGAGAAATTCGAAACTGCCGCGGCGCACCGGGCGGGAAAACAGGGCAAAGCCCTCGTCATTGATGCGCTCGGTGAGCAGGCGGTATAAGCTGGCATAGCGCGCCACCGGAATCCGCGCTTCCGGGTCGGCCATCATCTGAATGGCAATTCCTGCATCACGCAGTAGTTCGTCCCGTACCCTCGAAGACGGTGAAAGTCCCGATAGCATGCCGGTTACGAAGCCGATTGCGACGGTTGAGCGCGGGTTCGCGCGTCTGGATGTCATCTACGAGGTGCCTAAATATTGGCAATTCTTGCATAGTTGAAGTCTGCTTGTGTAATGGCGGACAACCGCCGTTGTTCCTACCATTCGAAGCTAGCCTTATTGGGAGATTCATTGCCATGACCGATTTGTCCATTATCGCCAAGTTGTCGCCCTACAAGCCGAAGCACAAAGTTCGCTTCGTAACTGCGGCTTCGCTGTTCGACGGGCACGACGCCTCAATCAACATCATGCGTCGCATCCTGCAATCGACCGGCGCCGAAGTCATCCACCTCGGCCATAACCGTTCGGTCATCGAGATCGTCAATGCCGCGTTGCAGGAAGACGCGCAGGGCATAGCGATTTCCTCCTACCAAGGCGGCCACGTCGAGTATTTCAAGTACATGATCGACCTGCTGCGCGAGCAGGGCGGCGGGAACATCCAGGTCTTCGGCGGCGGCGGCGGCGTGATCGTGCCGGCGGAGATCCGCGATCTGCACGAATACGGCGTCGCCCACATCTACTCGGTCGAAGACGGCCAGAAGATGGGCCTACAGGGCATGATCAACGATATGGTGGCGCGCTGCGACCTCGATCTGTCGAAGTTGGCCCCGCAAGACATCAAACCGCTCCAGGATGGAAACCGCCGTGCGCTGGCGCAGATCGTTACTGCACTCGAAAACGGCGCCTGGGACGACAAGGCGAAGCAGACCCTGCGCGATGCGGCGACCTCCGTCGCCACCCCGGTGCTCGGCATCACAGGTACCGGCGGTGCGGGCAAGAGTTCGCTGACCGACGAACTGATCCGCCGTTTCCGCCTCGATTACGAAGACGGCCTGCGCATCGCCGTGATATCGATCGATCCCTCGCGCAAGCGCACTGGTGGAGCGTTGCTTGGCGACCGCATTCGCATGAACGCGATCGAGCACCCCAACATCTATATGCGTTCGCTGGCAACGCGCGACACAGGTAGCGAGATTTCCGCCGCGCTGCCCGAAGTGATCGCCGCCTGCAAGGTCTCCGGCTTCGACCTGATCCTGGTTGAGACGTCCGGGATCGGTCAGGGCAACGCAGCCATCGTGCCGTACGTCGATGCTTCGCTGTATGTGATGACGCCGGAGTTCGGCGCCGCCTCGCAGCTGGAAAAGATCGACATGCTTGATTTCGCCGACTTCGTCGCAATCAACAAGTTCGACCGCAAGGGCGCCGAAGACGCGCTGCGCGACGTGCGCAAGCAGTACCAGCGCAACCGCGAACGCTTCAGCGAAAGCACCGAGAACATGCCGGTGTTCGGCACCATGGCGGCGCGTTTCAACGACGACGGCGTGACGGCGCTCTATCAGGCGTTGAAACCCGCGCTCGTCGATAAGGGCTTGAAGTTGGGCAATGGCAAGCTTCCGGCGGTGACCGTCAAGCACTCGTCCGGCGGACGGGCGATTGTTCCACCCGACCGGACGCGCTATCTCGCCGAAATTGCCGAGAGCGTTCGCAGCTATCACAAGCAGGCGGTCGAGCAGGCGACGATCGCCCGCGAACGTCAGGCGCTGCGCATATCCAAGACCATTTTCAACGGCTGCGGCAAAGCGAACGGCGACTTCGACGAGTTGATCTCCTGGAAGGACGAACAACTCACCCCTCACGCCCGCAAGCTGTTGGCCATGTGGCCCGATCTGCAAAAGGCCTATTCCGGCGATGAATACGTCGTCAAGATTCGCGACAAGGAAATTCGTACCAAGCTGACTTCGGAATCGCTTTCCGGCACCAAGATCCGCAAGGTGGTGCTGCCGCATTTCGAGGACGAAGGCGAACAGCTCAAGTTTTTGATGAAGGAAAACGTGCCGGGCTCCTTCCCCTATACGGCGGGCGTGTTCGCCTTCAAGCGCGAGGGCGAGGACCCGACCCGGATGTTTGCCGGCGAGGGCGACGCGTTCCGTACCAATCGCCGTTTCCGCCGCGTGTCCGAAGGGATGCCGGCAAAACGTCTGTCGACGGCGTTTGACTCGGTAACCCTCTATGGCTGCGATCCCGATCCGCGTCCGGACATCTACGGCAAGATCGGCAACTCCGGCGTGTCCATTGCCACCATCGACGACATGAAGGTGCTGTATTCCGGTTTCGACCTGTGCGATCCGGCGACGTCGGTTTCAATGACCATCAACGGCCCGGCGCCGATGATCCTTGCCATGTTCCTCAACACGGCAATCGACGAGCAGATCGCCAAGTTTCGCGACCAGAACGGCCGCGAACCGACCGAGGACGAAGCCGAGAAAATCCGCGAATGGGCGCTGTCGTCCGTGCGCGGAACGGTGCAGGCCGATATCCTGAAGGAAGATCAGGGTCAGAACACCTGCATCTTCTCCACCGAGTTTGCGCTGAAGATGATGGGCGACATTCAGGAATTCTTCGTCCACAATCAGGTGCGCAACTTCTACTCGGTCTCCATCTCCGGCTACCACATTGCGGAAGCCGGCGCGAATCCGATCTCCCAGCTGGCGTTCACGCTGTCGAACGGCTTCACCTTTGTCGAAGCCTATCTGGCGCGCGGCATGCACATCGACGACTTCGCCCCCAACCTGAGTTTCTTCTTCAGCAACGGCATGGATCCCGAGTATTCGGTGATCGGCCGTGTCGCCCGCCGCATCTGGGCGGTGGCGATGAAGAACAAGTACGGCGCCAACGAACGCAGCCAGAAGCTGAAGTACCACATCCAGACTTCGGGCCGTTCGCTGCATGCGATGGAGATGGACTTCAACGACATCCGCACCACGCTGCAAGCGCTGATCGCCATCTACGACAACTGCAACTCGCTGCACACCAACGCTTACGACGAAGCGATCACCACCCCGACCGAGGAGTCGGTGCGTCGTGCGATGGCGATCCAGCTGATCATCAATCGCGAGTGGGGGCTGGCCAAGAACGAGAACCCCAACCAAGGCGCCTTCATCATCGACGAACTGACCGACCTGGTGGAAGAGGCCGTGCTCAAGGAGTTCGAGGCCATCGCTTCCCGCGGCGGCGTGCTCGGCGCCATGGAAACCGGCTATCAGCGCGGCAAGATCCAGGAAGAGTCGATGTACTACGAGCATCTCAAGCACGACGGCAGCTACCCGATCATCGGCGTGAATACTTTCCTCAATCCGAACGGCTCGGGTGTCGCCGGCGAAATCGAACTGGCGCGTTCGACCGACGAAGAAAAGCAGTCGCAGCTTGCGCGTCTGAAGGACTTCCAGGAACGGAATGCTGCCGAAGCGCCGCTGTGGCAGGAGAAGCTGCGTCAGGCAGTGATCGATAACGCCAACGTGTTCGAAGTGATCATGGGCGCGGTGCGGTACTGCTCGTTGGGGCAAATCTCCAGCGCTTTGTACGAAGTGGGCGGCCAATATCGGCGCAGCATGTAATTGGGCGGCGACGCCGGATCGAAAAGGAAAAGTGATATGAGCAAACGTGAAGTGGTGGTGGTGGGCGCGGCGCGGACGGCGATTGGAACCTTCGGTGGTTCGCTCAAGGATGTGCCGATGACGGTGCTGGGCGCGACCGTCGTGCGCTCGGCGCTCGAACGCGCCGGCGTACAGGGCAGCGACATCGGCCACGTGGTGATGGGCAACGTGATTCCCACCGAGCCGAGGGATGCCTACCTGAGCCGCGTTTCGGCCATCGATGCGGGGATTCCGCAGGAAGTGCCGGCATTCAACGTCAATCGCCTGTGCGGCTCCGCGCTGCAGGCGATCATCTCCGCCGCCCAGTCGATCCTCCTCGGCGATGCCGATCTGGCGGTCGGCGGCGGCGCCGAATCGATGAGCCGCGGCCCCTACATCATGCCCACAGCCCGCTGGGGTGCACGCATGGGCGAGGCGCAAATGGTCGATTACATGACCGGCATCCTGCACGACCCGTGGAAGCGCATCCATATGGGCGTGACTGCCGAGAACGTCGCCGAACGCTACAACATCTCCCGCGCCGACCAGGACGCGCTGGCGCTGGTCAGCCAGCAGCGTGCCGCCGCGGCGATCGCCGAAGGACGTTTCAAGAGCCAGATCGTCCCCGTCGAGATCAAGACGCGCAAGGGGGTGATCCAATTCGACACTGACGAGCATGTGCGCAGCGACGTGACCGCCGAAGCGCTGGCGAAGATGAAGCCGGTATTCAAGGAAGGCGGTTCGGTGACGCCGGGCAACGCATCCGGCATCAACGACGGTGCCGCCGCGCTGGTGCTGGCCGAGGCTGGAAAAGCCGCCGCCATGGGCCTCAAGCCGCTCGCTCGCCTGGTCGGTTACGCACATGCCGGCGTCGAGCCGGAATACATGGGTATCGGCCCGATTCCGGCGACGCGCATGGTGCTGCAACGTACCGGCCTGAAGATCGAGGACATCGACGTGATCGAGGCGAACGAAGCCTTTGCCGCGCAGGCCTGCGCCGTGGCCAAGGAACTCGGTTTCGATCCGGCCAAGGTGAACCCCAACGGCTCCGGCATTTCGCTCGGCCATCCGGTCGGTGCGACCGGCGCCATCATTTCGGTGAAGGCCATTTACGAACTGCACCGGACCGGCGGCCGCTACGCGCTGGTGACCATGTGTATCGGCGGCGGGCAGGGCATTGCCGCCATCTACGAACGCATTTAAGGGATCAATGATGAGCATCAGGACAGTCGGCGTCGTCGGCGCCGGAACAATGGGCAACGGCATTGCCCAGGCATGTGCCGCCGCGGGATTGCATGTGGTGATGGTGGACATTACCGATCTGGCAGTGAATCGTGGCGTCGCGACGATCACCAAGAGTCTCGACCGCCTTGTGAAGAAGGAAAAAATCTCCGCTTCGGAAAAAGAGGCGATCCTCGGTCGAATCAACGGCACTACTCACTACGCGGATCTTGCCGGCAGCGATCTGGTGGTCGAAGCGGCGACCGAGAATCAGGATCTGAAACTCAAGATCCTCAAGCAGGTCGATGAACTGGTTTCACCGGAGGCGATCATCGCCACCAACACTTCGTCGATCTCGATCACCAAGCTGGCGAGTGCGCTTTCGCATCCGGGTCGCTTCATCGGCATCCACTTCTTCAATCCGGTGCCGGTGATGGGCCTGATCGAACTGGTCAACGGTCTGGAAACCACGGAAGAAACCCACGCACTGGTGACCGATTTCGCCAAGGCATTGGGCAAGACCCCGATCAAGGCCAAGAATGCGCCGGGCTTCCTGGTCAACCGCATCCTTTGCCCGATGATCAACGAAGCGATCTTCGCGTTGCAGGACGGCCTTGGAACGGTGGAGGACATCGATGCCGGCATGATGCTCGGCTGTAACCATCCGATCGGCCCGTTGGCGCTGGCCGACCTGATCGGTCTCGACACGGTACTCTCGATCATGGACGTGTTCTGCAAGGGCTTCAACGATTCCAAATACCGTCCGGCACCGCTGCTACAGGAAATGGTCGATGCGGGTTTCCTTGGCCGCAAGACCGGCCGCGGTTTTTATCGTTACGACAAGTAGGCTAAGGGGGAAGAAGAAATGGCTGAATACATCGCACCGATCCGCGATATGCAGTTCGTCGTCCATGAACTGGCCGGCCTCGATCAGGTCGCCAGCCTGCCGGGCTGCGAGGAAGCGACGGCCGACGTCGTCGAAGCGATTTTCGACGAGGCCGGGAAATTCGCCAGCGGCATACTGTCGCCGCTCAACCGTACCGGCGATCTGGAAGGCGCCCAATGGAAGGACGGCAACGTCGCCACCGTGACGGGCTGGAAGGGCGCCTACAAGCAGTTCGTCGACGGCGGCTGGAATGCGCTCTCCTGCGACCCGGAACATGGCGGGCAGGGCCTGCCGCGCATCGTTTCGGCGCTGGTCGAGGAAATGTGGAACTCTTCCAACATGTCCTTTGCCCTCTGTCCGATGCTGACCCGCGGCGCGATCGAGGCGATCGAACTGCGCGGCTCCGAGGCGATCAAGCAGACCTATCTGCCGAAGATGATCGCCGGCGAATGGACCGGCACCATGAACCTCACCGAGCCGCAGGCCGGTTCCGATCTGGCGGCGGTACGCAGCAAGGCGATTCCCCAGGCCGACGGCACCTACCGTATCCACGGCCAGAAGATCTTCATCACCTACGGCGAGCACGACATGACGTCGAACATCATCCATCTGGTGCTGGCGCGGACGCCGGACGCACCGGAGGGGGTGAAGGGGATCTCGCTGTTCGTCGTGCCCAAGTTCCTCGTCAAGGCCGACGGCTCCCTGGGTGAGCGCAACGACGTGCATTGCGTTTCCATCGAGCACAAGCTCGGCATCCACGCCAGCCCGACGGCGGTACTGGCCTTCGGCGACAAGACCGGCGCGATCGGCTATCTGGTCGGCGAAGAAAACCGCGGTCTGGAATACATGTTCATCATGATGAACGCTGCCCGTTACGCGGTGGGCATCGAGGGTATCGCTCTTTCCGAGCGCGCCTATCAGCGCGCCCTTGAATACGCCAAGACCCGCATCCAGGGCGCCGAGGCTGGCGTCAAGGGCGGCGGCAAGGCGGCCATCATCCGTCACCCCGATGTGCGCCGCATGCTGATGCTGATGAAGTCGCAGACCGAGGCGATGCGTGCGGTGGCTGGTGTGGTCGCCGCCGCCATGGATACTGCGCGCTGCCATCCGGATGCCGAGGCCAGGAAGCGCAGCCAGGCCTTCGTCGATCTGATGATCCCCATCGTCAAGGGCTGGAGCACGGAAAAGTCGATCGAAATCACTTCCCTCGGCGTGCAGATCCACGGCGGCATGGGCTTCATCGAGGAGACCGGCGCCGCACAGCATTTCCGCGATTCGCGCATCACCGCGATCTACGAAGGCACCACCGGCATCCAGGCCGCCGACCTGATCGGCCGCAAGATCGCCCGCGAGGGCGGCGAGACGATCAAGGGCGTCATAGCCGCCATGCGCGACGTGCTGCCCCAGCTCGACGCGGCCGGCGGGCCGGCGTTCGCCGCGATTCGCCAGAGCTTCGCGCAAGGCGTCGACGCCCTGGAACAGGGCGTCGCGTTCATCCTGCGCACCTACGGAGCGGACATCAAGAGCGCATCGGTGGGCGCAGTGCCCTTCCTCGAACTGTTCGGCATCGTCGCCGGCGGCTGGCAGATGGCCCGTGCCGCGCTGGTCGCGCAGCGCCGGATCGACGAAGGCAAGGACAACGTCTTCTACCGGACCAAGATCGTCACCAGCCGCTTCTACGCCGACCACGTCCTGTCGCGTGCCGGCAGCCTTGCCTATGCCGTGGTCAACGGTGCGGCCGGGGCGCTGGAGATCGAGGACGAGGCCTTCTGATTCTTCCTCCCCGATTGCGGGGAGGAAGAATCGCCTTGCGCGCCGTGGCCGATCATTTCCCGCAGCGTATCGTCTGCCTGACCGAAGAGCCGACCGAGGTGCTCTACGCCCTTGGCGAAGAGCGCCGCATCGTCGGCATTTCCGGTTTCACCGTGCGGCCGGCGCGGGCACGCAAGGAAAAGCCCAAGGTCTCCGCGTTTACCAGCGCCAAGATCGATGAAATCCTCCGTCTGGAGCCGGATTTCGTCGTCGGTTTTTCCGACATGCAGGCGGAGATCGCGCAGGCGCTGATCAAGTGCGGTATCGAGGTCTGGATCAGCAACCACCGGTCGGTGGAAGGCATTCTCGCCTACGTGCGTCGCCTGGGTGCGCTGGTCGGCGCCTGGGAGAGGGCGGATGCCTATGCGCGGAAGCTCGAAGCCGATATCGCCAAAGTCGCCGCGCTTGCCGCCGCGCTGCCGGCCCGGCCACGGGTCTATTTCGAGGAGTGGGACGAACCGCCGATCAGTTGTATCCGCTGGGTCAGCGAACTGATCGGCATAGCCGGCGGCGAGGACATTTTTCCCGAGCGCGCAGCCGCCAGCCTGGCAAAGGCGCGCATCCTGGAAGACCCGCTGGAGGTCGCGCGACGGGCGCCGGACATCATTCTCGGCTCCTGGTGCGGCAAGAAGTTCAGGCCCGAACGCGTCGCCGCGCGCCCTGGTTGGGCCGACATTCCTGCTGTACGCGACGGAGCGTTGCATGAAATCAAGTCGCCGATCATCCTGCAACCGGGACCGGCGGCGCTGACCGACGGCCTCGCTGCCTTGTCGGCCATTTTTTCCGGTTGGGCCCGTGAGCGGCCCGCAGCCTAAACGGAAGGATTTGTCCAATGTTCAATGCCATCTTTCTCACCCAGAACGACAAGATCACCCATGCTGAATTGAAGCCGCTGGACGAAAGCCAGTTGCCGGCGGGCGAGGTGGACGTCCGGGTTGAATATTCCACCCTCAACTACAAGGATGCGCTGGCGATTACCGGGCGGGGAGCAATCTGCCGGACCTGGCCGATGATTCCGGGCATCGACCTGGCCGGAGTGGTGGAGCGCAGCCAGTCGGCCGACTGGAAAGCGGGCGATAAAGTCGTGGTGACCGGATGGGGCCAGGGTGAGACGCGCTGGGGTGGGCTGACGCAGAAGATGCGCCTGCCGGCCGACATCCTGCTGCGCCTGCCGGCGCCGTTCACTACCCGCCAGGCGATGATCGTCGCGACCGCCGGGTTTACCGCTGCGCTATGCGTGATGGCGCTGCAACGTCACGGACTCAAACCGGGTGACGGCGACATCCTGGTCACCGGCTCCGCCGGCGGCGTCGGCTCGATTGCCGTGGCGCTGCTCGGCGGGCTCGGCTATCGGGTGATCGCTTCAACCGGACGGGCGGAGGAGGGCGATTACCTCAAGTATCTCGGTGCTGCGGAGATCGTCGACCGCACCCAGTTCATGGCGCCGGGCAAGCCGCTACAGAGCGAGCGCTGGGCCGGCGTGGTGGATACGGTGGGCAGCCATACGCTGGCCAATGCCTGCGCGCAAACGCGCTGGAACGGCGCCGTCGCCGCGTGCGGCCTGGTGCAGGGGGCCGATTTCCCGGCGACGGTAATGCCCTTCATCCTGCGCGGCGTAACGCTCTACGGCATCAACAGCGTGCAGAATTCCAACGACGAACGCCGCCGTGCCTGGGAGCTGCTGGCAAGCCATGTGCCGATGGAGAAGCTGGAGCGCATGACTACGGAGATCGGCCTCTCCGACGTCGTCGACTATTCGCCGCGTCTGATCGACGGCAAGGTGCGCGGTCGTACGGTGGTGGATGTGAATCGCTGAGCGGGCGTGAGCCTTTAACCGAACAAATTCAAAAACGAGAGGAAGAACCATGAGTTATGAATATTTGATTGTGGAAACCAAGGGCCGTGTAGGCCAGATCACGCTCAACCGTCCCGCCAAGCTCAATGCTCTGTGCGACGGATTGATGGATGAATTGAAGACGGCACTGGAAATCTTCGATGCCGACGAAAATATCGGTGCGATGATCGTCACTGGCTCTGAAAAGGCCTTCGCGGCCGGCGCCGACATTGCTGCGATGAAGGACCAGAGCTTTATGCAGATGTATAAGAGCAACTACATCACTCGTAATTGGGAGGGACTGCGCACCGTCCGCAAGCCGGTGATTGCCGCCGTGGCGGGTTTTGCCCTTGGCGGGGGCTGCGAATTGGCGATGTCCTGCGATTTCATCATCGCCGCCGAGAGCGCAAAATTCGGCCAGCCCGAAGTCTCGCTCGGCATCGTTCCGGGGGCAGGCGGTACCCAGCGTCTGCCGCGTACGGTGGGCAAATCCAAGGCCATGGACATGTGTCTGACCGGGCGCATGATGGATGCGCGCGAGGCGGAGTTGTCCGGTCTCGTCTCGCGGGTGGTTCCGGCCGAGCGTTTGCTAGAAGAAGCTCTCGCCGCAGCTGAGAAGATTGCCTCGTTCTCGCTGCCGATTACGATGATGATCAAAGAGTGCGTGAACCGCGCTTATGAGAGCAGCCTGACCGAGGGGCTGCTGTTCGAGCGCCGCGAGTTTCATGCGGCATTCGCTACCGCCGACCAAAAAGAAGGCATGGCGGCTTTCGTCGAGAAACGCAAAGCCCAGTTTAAGCACGAGTAGGCTATCGTGTCCGTCCCAATTAAAACGGGCTCCCGCGGGAGCCCGTTTTAATTGGTCTTGTAGAAGCCCTCATTATGGAGGGGGAGCGGTGCCGTACTTTGTAATATTCTCTATCCAGCGGGTTGCCAATCTTCGCGATTTGGCGGGTGTGCCGCCCGCTTACGGCAAATGAATGCGTTTACGAGGGGGTATGCGGGGTGATAACGGGAGTTTTTTTTGACCTGGGCGGAACGCTCTACAGTTACAGAAACATGCAGTCCACCATGGCTGCCGTAATGGACAAGCTGGCAGCAACGCTGGAACTGGATTGTGCTGAAGTGTCACGGCACTACCAACTGGCCAATGCCGAGGTGGATAGGCTCGTCGCGGATACGCCGTTCTATCTTTTTCGCGATTATTTCGAAATGATATTTTCGAACTTTCTCGGTCGGATTGACAGGCCGCATCTGCATAGCCACTTTGCCTGGTTTGAAGAGTTCCACCGGGAGATGTTGCTGGACTGCCTGGAGCTGAAGTCCGACTGTCAGGAAACGCTTGCCCGATTGAAAGGCGAGGGACTCTATCTGTCTGCCGTTTCCAATATCGATGACAACATGCTGGAGCCGCTGATAGAGCGGGCACAGTTGCAGCGGTGGCTGGACCATTGGACCAGTTCGGAAGCGGCCCAATCGTGCAAACCACACAGACGATTCTTTGAGCTGGCCCTGGAAAAATCCGGCCTGCGTTCGGATCAAGTGTTGTTTGTCGGAGATTCCCGCGAACACGACATATTGGGAGCGCATGCACTGGGAATGAAAACGGTATTGATCTCCGAAATCGGTCAGCCGGTTCCTATGCACATTGGCCGGGAAACGCCGGAGCCGGACTTCAGTATTACAAGCCTGAGCGAACTGCCCGAGATTTTTCTGAGCCTGGGTGCGCGAATCTAGGATCTTTGGGCAAGGCATTGTCCCCTCTTGGGGAAAAATCGGCGTCAATGGGTTCCATTCTCTGCCGCCGAGCACAACGCGCCTTGCTCCGGCGGGGCTCGGAGCAGCGGGGGACGTCGGATGGCACGAGCGGCCTGTCCAATTCGGCATGCACGCTGCTTTCTCCGGTACAGTGCAGGCAGCTCTTTCTGCTGTAACAAGAAAGCAAAGGACGTCGTAGAGCGTTTGAGCGATTCACGCATAACCAACCTGCTTGCCAGAGGAGATATTCGTACATGACGTCCCGCAAAATCAGTATGGCAGCCGGCTGCATCGCGGTGCTATGCGTAATGTTGACCAACACGGTCGCTGCAAAGCTCACGGTGGCGGAAGTCGAAAGGCTCGGGAAAGATCTGACGCCGGTGGGCGCCGATCCGACGGGAAACAAAGAGGGAACCATTCCGCCATGGGCCGGCGGCATTACCAAGGGGCCGGCGGGATGGGTTCGGGAAAATGGATACGCGGACCTTTTCCCTGATGAAAAGCCCCTATTCACAATTACTGCGCAGAATGCGGAGCAATACAAAGCCAATCTGACCCCTGGTTTGCTGGCATTGCTGAAGAAGTACCCGAGCTTCCGCATGCCCGTTTACCCGACGCATCGCACAGCAGCCTATTCCAAGGAGGTCACCGATGCCGCGAAAGCGCAAGCGACGCAAGTCGAACTGAGGGGGTTTGGAGTCACGAATCTCGGTGATTCAACGATTCCGTTCCCGATCCCTAAAAGCGGTTTGGAGGCCATCTGGAACCATTTGATGCGGTACACCGGTGGCGGTACGGACGGCTTTGGAAATTCATTCCCGGTGCGGCAAAACGGGGAATATTACAAAATCGGAGTGCATGCAACCCGAATTTATGATCGCAACATGGATCGGCGGACCCCCAATCGGCTCTACGTCGCCATGATTTACTTTACCGATCCGGCAGAATTGAAAGGGGAAATTTTCCTCGTGCATGAGCCGATCGACCAAGTGGCTGAAATTCGCGCCGCCTGGATCTACAACGCGGGCCAGCGTAGGGTGAGACGGGCACCCGATTTGGGTTACGACAACATCAACGACGGTTCCGAGGGGATGTACGTCACGGATCAGGTGGACGGATACAACGGTGCACCTGACCGCTACGACTGGACCATTCAAGGCAAGAAGGAAATATATGTGTCCTACAACGCCTACCGGATGGGAGATAAAAAGCTCAAGTACGCAGACATGCTCACCAAGGGGTCCGTGAATCCCGATTACATGCGCTACGAGCTTCACCGCGTGTGGGTGGTCGAGGGGAAGGTTAAAGCGGGGTTCTCCCATGTTTATGCGCGCCGAACGTTCTACTTGGACGAGGACAGTTGGACCGTTTTACTGGAAGAGGCGTATACCGGGCGGGGTGATTTATGGCGCGTTTCCATCCATGGCTTGGTTCAATACTACGACGTGCCGGCGCCCGGTTATCGCTTCAGCATCAATCACGACCTTGATAGCGGCTCGTATTATCTAGGCGGTGTCGATAATGAGCTGAAAACGGTCGGCACCTACAACGTCAAAGGGAAGGTTTCCGACTTTCAACCGGACGCACTTCGTCGCATGGGTACGAAGTAGTTGTATTAATTTTTGCTACGTCAACAAACGCAAATCCGTTCGGTAATACGCGGCTGTGAATGCCTGCGGCCCTCTCTCCCGGCTGTGCCAGGAGAGAGGGCCCAAAATTGGCCGACAGCCTTGGGCCTGGCTATGTGAACTGACTGCCGGATCGGCAGATTTTTCAGATCGAGAATCCACCATCGACCAGCATTGACGATCCGGTCGAAAACGACGAGTAATCGGACAACAGCCACATCATCGCGTTAGCGATCTCTGTCGTTTCTCCAAACCGGCCAATGATGTGTCGTTGGCGAATTCCCTCAAGCGCCACCGAGAATGTCGGATCGTTCATCAACCGGTCGCGAGTCATTTCCGTCAGCGTCAATCCGGGACAGATCGCGTTTACCCGGATACCGAACGGTGCGGCATCAATTGCCGCTGCCTTTGTCAAGCCGATGACGCCATGCTTGGCGGCGGTGTAGTCGGATGAGCACATCGTTGCCCGGATGCCTGAGGATGAAGCGGTGTTGACGATCGAGCCGCCCCCGGTGGCCTTCATGGCGAGGACCTCGTGCTTCACGCAATAGAACACCCCGGTCAAATCGACATCGATAACGTTCCGCCACTCTTTTCCGGTCATCTCATGAACCGGTTTGTTGCTCATCTCGATCCCGGCGTTGTTTACCGCGCCGTTGATGTGGCCAAACCGCTTCACCGCGAACGCCACCATGGCGGCGACATCATCTTCATCGGTTACGTTGCAGCGTCGTGCCTCTGCCTCGCCGCCCGAATTCCTTATCAGTTCTACGGTGGCGTCAGCGGCGGCCTCGTTCAGATCTGCCGCGATGACCCGGGCGCCCGACTTGGCAAAAGTCTCGGCCGCCGTGCGACCGATGCCCGACCCCGCTCCCGTGATGATGATGACTTTGTCTTTCAACATGGACTTGCCTCCCCGAGTGATAGTGAAAAATTGTGTTTTGATCGTTCAACCTCAGGCGGTATACCCCGAATTATTTACCGCAGTCCACGTAAAAACGCCGCACCCCGATAAGAGTGCGGCGCCGAGAGATGCCCCGGTAGGGGCAGGTCCGTGAAGCTTAGTGGAACTGTTCTTCTTCGGTCGAACCGGTCAGTGCCTTGACGCTGGAGGAGCCGCCCTGGATCACGGTGGTGACGTCGTCGAAGTAGCCGACGCCGACTTCCTGCTGGTGCGAAACAAAGGTGTAGCCCTTGTCGCGAGCAGCGAATTCCGGCTCCTGCACCATCTCGGTGTAGTGCTTCATGCCTTCGCCGCGGGCGTAGGCGTGGGCGAACTGGAAGGTGTTGAACCAGTTGATATGGATGCCCGCCAGGGTGATGAACTGGTACTTGTAGCCGAGCGCCGAGAGGTCTTCCTGGAACGAGGCGATTTGCGAGTCGGACAGGTTCTTCTTCCAGTTGAAGGAAGGCGAGCAGTTGTACGACAGCAGTTTGCCGGGGCAGGCTGCGAGCACAGCCTGGGCAAATTCGCGGGCGAAGCCGATGTCCGGCACGCCGGTCTCGCACCACACCAGATCGGCGTAGGGGGCGTAGGCGACGCCACGGCTGATCGACTGCTCCAGGCCGTTCTTGACGCGGTAGAAGCCTTCTTGCGTGCGCTCGCCGGTGATGAAGGGCTTGTCGTTGGCGTCGTAGTCGCTGGTGATCAGGTTCGCGGCTTCGGCGTCAGTACGCGCCAGAATGATGGTGGGCACGCCCATGGTGTCGGCAGCGAAACGAGCGGCGATCAGCTTTTCAATGGCTTCGCGGGTGGGAACAAGCACCTTGCCGCCCATGTGGCCGCACTTCTTTACGGCAGCCAGCTGGTCTTCGAAGTGCACGCCGGCAGCGCCAGCGGTGATCATGTTCTTCATCAGTTCGAAGGCGTTGAGCACGCCGCCGAAACCGGCTTCCGCGTCAGCAACGATGGGCAGGAAAAAGTCGACGAATTCCTTGTCGCCGGGGTTGATACCGCGGCCCCACTGAATCTCGTCAGCGCGCTTGAAGGTATTGTTGATGCGGCGAACCATGGTCGGTACGGAGTCGTAAGCGTACAGCGACTGGTCCGGGTACATGGTTTCGGAGGTGTTGCCGTCGGCAGCGACCTGCCAGCCCGACAGATAGACGGCCTCGAGGCCTGCTTTGGCCTGCTGCATGGCCTGACCGGCACTGATGGCGCCGAAGGCATTGACATAGCCCTTCTTGGCGCCGCCATTCACTTTTTCCCACAGCTTCTCGGCGCCACGCTTGGCCAGCGTGTATTCGATTTGCTGGGAGCCGCGCAGGCGAACCACATCCTCGGCGCTGTAACCGCGCTTGACGTTCTTCCAACGGGGGTTTTCAGCCCAGTCGCGTTTCAGATCTGCTATGGCTTTGTCGCGTGCATTCATGAAGGACTCCTTTGGATTGATGTATCGAAACTGATGGGGGCGATGGCGGAGGCCATCTTAGTAACTAGTATACTTCAATTCTTATGTCTTATATAAGACATAAGAATTGAATAGCAAAAAAATGTGGGACGAACATGTTACCGAATACTTTGTTGCGTTGCAAAATTGGCTTATAACCGCTTCCGGACCGTCGGACGTCGGGTCCGGGGATATTGGCCGCCCGGTTTCAGGCGGTCAATCGCAGACGAGGTGACGCTAGACCGGTGCGGCAACCGGCTCGTCGAATATCAGCTTGAGCTTTTCCTCTGCCGGAGAGTCCGGATCCAGTTCTACGGTGACGCGACCGCCGTGCGCCAAGCGGCCGAACAGCAGCTCGTCGGCCAACGCTGAACGGATCGAATCCTGGATCAAGCGGGCCATTGGTCGGGCTCCCATCAGTGGGTCGAATCCCTTTTCCGCCAGCCAAGCGCGTAGCGTGTCGCTGAACGTAACCTCCACTTTCTTCTCATGCAACTGACCTTCAAGCTGCATCAGGAATTTGTCGACGACGCGCAGGATGATTTCGCTGTCGAGCGGCTTGAAGGAGATGATTGCGTCCAGACGGTTGCGGAATTCGGGCGTAAACGTCCGCTTGATGTCCGCCATCTCGTCGCCTGCCTGCTTGGTATTGGTAAAGCCGATCGTGGCTTTTTGCAAGGCTTCGGCCCCGGCATTAGTGGTCATCACGATGACGATGTTGCGGAAGTCGGCTTTGCGTCCGTTGTTGTCGGTCAGCGTGCCGTGATCCATCACCTGTAGCAGGATGTTGAACACATCCGGATGCGCTTTCTCGATTTCATCGAGCAGCAGCACGGCATGCGGTTTCTTGGTGACTGCCTCGGTCAGCAATCCTCCCTGATCGAATCCGACGTAGCCGGGAGGGGCACCAATCAGGCGCGACACGGTGTGGCGTTCCATGTACTCCGACATATCGAAGCGGATCAACTCGATCCCCATACAGTAGGCCAACTGCCGCGCCACTTCGGTTTTGCCAACGCCGGTGGGTCCAGAGAAGAGGAAGCTGCCAATCGGCTTCTGCGGATTACCGAGACCGGAGCGCGACATTTTGATCGCGCGGCACAGTGCTGCGATTGCCGGATCCTGCCCGAACACCACATTCTTCAAATCGCGTTCGAGGTTCTTCAGCGAAGAGCGATCGTCGGCCGAAATATGCTGCGGCGGGATGCGGGCGATCTTGGCAACGATTTCCTCGATCTCCTGCTTGCCGATGACCTTCTTCTGCTTCGACTTGGGGAGGATACGCTGCGCGGCGCCGGCTTCGTCGATGACGTCAATGGCCTTGTCGGGCAGGTGGCGGTCGTTGATGTACTTGGCGGCAAGTTCGGCGGCGGTGTTGATGGCTGCGCCGGAATACTTGATGCCGTGGTGTTCCTCGAAGCGCGATTTGAGGCCGCGCAGGATGGCGACAGTTTCGTCCACCGACGGCTCGTTGACGTCGATTTTCTGAAAGCGTCGGGAAAGGGCGTGATCCTTTTCGAATACGCCGCGGAATTCGGTGAAGGTTGTCGCGCCGATGCATTTAAGACTGCCTGAGGACAGCGCCGGCTTGAGCAGATTGGACGCATCGAGCGTGCCGCCGGAAGCCGCGCCGGCGCCGATCAGGGTATGTATCTCATCTATGAACAACACCGCATTCGGATTATCAATCAGTTGCTTGAGCACGGCCTTGAGACGCTGTTCGAAATCACCGCGGTATTTTGTGCCGGCCAGCAGCGCGCCCATATCCAGTGCGTACACGGTGGCGTTCGCCAGAACGTCCGGAACGCGGCCCTCGATGATGCGGCGCGCAAGCCCCTCGGCGATGGCCGTCTTGCCGACGCCTGCTTCACCGACCAGTAGCGGGTTGTTTTTCCTCCGCCGGCAAAGCGTTTGGATCACGCGCTCAAGTTCTTTTTCTCTACCGATCAACGGGTCTATCTTGCCGCTTAGCGCAAGTTGATTGAGGTTCTGGGTGTAATTGTCCAGGGCCCCGTTTTTCTCCTGTGGTTCTGCTTCTGTCTCTGGTGCCTCCTCGGGCTGTTTGCCCGGTTGCCCGACTTTGGATAGACCATGGGAAATAAAATTGACTACATCGAGCCGCGACACGTTTTGCCTTTGGAGAAAGAACACCGCATGGGAGTCCTTTTCACCGTAGATAGCGACAAGGACATTGGCCCCGGTGACCTCTTTTTTGCCGGATGACTGTACGTGCAGGATGGCGCGCTGAATCACTCGCTGGAAGCCGAGTGTCGGCTGGGTGTCAATATCGCCGCTGCCCTGGACCGTGGGAGTGTGCTCATCGATGAAGTTGGTCAAATCCTTGCGCAGCATATCGACGTTCGCCGCGCAGGAGCGCAGGACTTCTGCTGCCGACGGATTGTCAAGTAGAGCCAGCAGCAGGTGCTCGACTGTTATGAATTCATGGCGCTTTTGTCTGGCCTCAACGAAAGCCATGTGCAAACTGACTTCAAGTTCCTGGGCGATCATTTACGTTTCCTCCATCACGCAGGCCAGCGGATGCTGATGTAGACGGGCAAAAGCACTGACTTGTTCCACTTTGGTCGCGGCGACGTCTTTCGGGTAGATGCCGCAGACACCTTTACCTTCACGGTGCACACTCAACATAACCATCGTCGCACGTTCCCGAGTCATCGCGAAGAACTTTTCCAATACAACCACGACGAAATCCATCGGCGTGTAGTCGTCGTTCAAGAGCAGAACCCGATAGAGCGGTGGCGGCTTGACCGTATCCCTTCGAGGTTCCAGAACCAAGCTCGAGTCCGGTTCTTGTTGGGTGTCCTTGGGTAAAGGCATGATTTGATTCTAATGCGATTCGTTAGGCACGGTGCGGTGCATCCGGCTGCGAATAGGCGCCGTAATGGGCGTCAAATCCGGCGCCAAGCCCTATGTGCTTTGTTGTTATGCAGCAAAAATAGTGCTTGACGACAAAAAAAAACCTCGGTAAAAGGCGATGCGTGTCCAGTTCGAGTATCACTTCAGCAGTGTCGAAAGCCCCGCAGTCCTTCAGCTCCCTGAATCACCGCTTGGCCCCTTCCGCAGCCGTGAGCTTGTCTGGCATGACCCGGTGTAAGTTCAAAAAGAAGGCGCTCATTCTTGAATGAAACCGGATTGTTTTATCTCATGAGGAAGAGGGTTTATGGCAACTGGTACTGTTAAGTGGTTTAACGATTCTAAGGGTTACGGCTTTATTACCCCTGATGACGGGAGCGAGGACTTGTTCGCACACTTTTCCGCGATCAATATGCCGGGCTTCAAGACGTTGAAGGAGGGGGAAAAAGTTTCCTTCGATGTTACTCAGGGTCCCAAGGGCAAGCAGGCTTCCAATATTCAGAAGCCCTGATTGAACGTAGGACGCTGCATCAGTCCCAAAAGCAAAGCCCGCCGATAGGCGGGCTTTGCTTTTGGGACATCCTCAAAGAGGATGTCCTTCTACGGCACGCATGGCTACATGCGTTCGATCATTGCGTCGCCGAAGGCCGAACACGATACTTCCTTGGCGCCTTCCATGAGCCGGGCGAAATCGTAAGTAACGATCTTGTCTGCTATGGCGGCTTCCATGGAACTGATGATCAGGTCGGCGGCTTCTTTCCACCCCATGTGACGCAGCATCATCTCGGCCGAAAGGATCAACGATCCCGGATTAACCTTGTCTTGGCCTGCATATTTGGGGGCCGTACCATGGGTGGCTTCGAACACCGCATAGAAATCGGAGATGTTTGCTCCCGGTGCTATGCCGATGCCGCCGACCTGGGCGGCAAGGGCGTCGGAGATATAGTCGCCGTTGAGGTTGCAGCAGGCGATTACATCGTATTCAGCCGGGCGCAGCAGGATCTGCTGGAGGAACGCATCGGCGATGGCGTCCTTGATGACGATGCCGTTCGGCAGCTTCAGCCACGGGCCGCCGTCGATCTCCACACCACCGAATTCGTTTTTCGCCAGGGCATAGGCCCAGTCGCGGAAAGCGCCTTCAGTGAACTTCATGATGTTGCCCTTGTGCACGATCGTCACTGATTTACGGTTGTTGTCGATCGCATACTTGATGGCGGCACGCACCAGACGCTCGGTGCCATCCTTTGAAATCGGCTTGATGCCGATGCCCGAGGTGGCCGGGAAGCGAATCTTCTTTACGCCCATTTCATCCTGGAGAAACTTGATGAGCTTCTTCGCCTGATCGGTTTCCGCTTGCCACTCGATGCCGGCGTAGATATCTTCGGTGTTTTCACGGAAGATGACCATGTCTGTCTTGGTCGGATCCTTCAGCGGTGAAGGCACACCCTTGAAATAGCGCACCGGCCGCACGCATTGGTAGAGGTCCATTTCCTGGCGCAGCGCGACGTTCAACGAGCGGATGCCGCCGCCTACCGGTGTGGTCATCGGCCCTTTGATCGATACCGCATATTCCTTGCAGGCGTCGATTGTTTCTTGGGGCAACCAGACGTCGGGACCGTAGAGTCGGGTGGATTTTTCCCCTGCATAGACTTCCATCCACGAAATCTTGCGCTTGCCGCCGTAGGCTTTCTTTACCGACGCATCGACGACTTTCTGCATCACAGGGGTGATGTCAATGCCAATGCCGTCGCCTTCGATGAACGGGATAATGGGATTGTCCGGGATCGGTTTCCCGGGAACGATCTTCGCTCCTTCGGCGGGAACCTTAAAAAGAGGCGTGCTCATGTCTGCTCCAATAATTGTGTTTGGAAAATGATGGTCCGCTGAACGTTTCAAGCGCGCTTTTGGCGCGCCGTTAATCGTCTGCTACCGCCGCGCATTATCGCCCAAGAACTTTCATTCGGCTTACGTTGCTGCATCCTCGCTAGAATTGGGGCTGCCTAACCGTCTTTCTTCTACCGTATGAAATCCGTCGAACTTGAATTCCGTCAGCAGGCAGCCCACCGCATTGCGCGGGAGATGATAGAAGGGTTTAACAAGCACTATCGGCTGTTTCGGGAGTGCTCCGCAGCCGCCAAGGCCCGCTTCGAGTGTGCCGATTGGCAGGGCGTGCAAATCGCTGTCAGGGACCGGATACAGTTTTACGATGATCGCGTCGAGGAAACCATCGGCCGCTTGAAACACGATTTCGGAACGAGTGGAATAGATGACGAAACGTGGCAAATGGCCAAGCTTTACTTCATCGGCCTGCTGGTTAACCACAAACAGCCGGAACTGGCGGAGACTTTCTTTAATTCGGTGTTCTGCCAAGTCATGCACCGGACCTACTTTCACAATGATTTCATCTTCGTCCGCCCGGCGATTTCGATCGAGTACATAGAAGCTTCGCCGCCTAGCTACCGCAGCTACTATCCGAACGATGCCGGGTTCCGCGCGTCGGTTCGGCAAATTTTTGTCGACTTCGGTTGGAATCGGCCATTCTGCGATCTGGATCGCGATGTGGCCTGGATCGTAAGTGCAATCCAGGCGCATCTTGGCGAATGGCCTCAACGCGAAGTCAATCTCCAGATCCAGGTGCTTAGCTCGGCGTTCTATCGCAACAAGGGCGCCTATGTGATCGGCAAGGCGATCAACGGCAATATCGAGTATCCATTTGCGATCCCGGTCCTGCATGACGACCACGGCTGCCTCTATCTGGACACCGTTCTGCTCGATCCCGGTCTGATCAGTATTCTGTTCTCGCTTTCCCGCGCCTATTTCATGGTGGATATGGAAGTGCCTTCCGCCTACGTACAGTTCCTGCGTTCCATCATGCCAGCGAAACCCCGTTCGGAGCTCTATACGATGCTCGGCCTGGGCAAGCAGGGCAAAACCATGTTCTTCCGCGATCTACGGCAGCATCTGCATCACTCGAAAGACCAGTTCATCGTTGCCCCGGGTATTCGCGGACTGGTGATGATGGTGTTTACGCTCCCCTCGTATCCCTACGTCTTCAAGATCATCAAGGACGTGTTCGGCGCCTCGAAAGAAGTGGACCATGCCACGGTGAAGCGCAAGTACCAGCTGGTTAGGCAGGTGGATCGCGTCGGGCGGATGGCCGACACGCTTGAGTTCTCCTACGCGGCGCTGCCCAAGGACCGTTTTTCGGCCGAACTGCTGCGTGAACTGCTTGAGCAGGTGCCTTCGCAACTTGAGGAGGATGGCGACGATCTCGTCATCAAGCATCTGTATATCGAACGTCGGATGGAACCGTTGAATCTCTATCTCGGCCGGGCGGAAGTGGCCGGGCGTGGCGATCTGATCGAGTCCGCCGTCAAAGAATACGGCAATGCGATCCGCGAACTCGCCATTGCCAACATCTTCCCCGGCGACATGCTTTGGAAGAATTTCGGCGTAACTCGCTACGGTCGCGTAGTGTTCTACGATTACGACGAAATTGAGTATATGACCGACTGTAACTTCCGCCGCATTCCGCCGGCGCCCCATCCAGACATGGAGATGGCGAGTGAGCCCTGGTATTCGGCTGCGCGCAACGACGTGTTTCCGGAGGAGTTCGCCACGTTTCTGCTGGTCTCGCCTGCCATCCGCAAGGCCTTCATGCAGCACCATGCCGATCTGCTCGACGCCGATTTTTGGCGGAGCGCCCAGAACGACATCCGCGGCGGTATGGTCAAGGATTTCTTTCCCTACCCCGAATCTCAGCGTTTCTGCGCCAGGTTTTCGTGACCTGTGTCATCTTCCTCAACAAGCCTTTCGGCGTGTTGACGCAATTTTCAGATACCGAAGGTCGGTCGACCCTGAAGGACTTCGTTTCCGTCGCTGGAGTGTATCCCGCCGGACGGCTCGATGCCGACAGTGAGGGTCTGGTGGTGCTCACCGACGATGGCGCCCTTCAGGCGCGGATTGCTGAGCCGCGGCACAAGCTGCCCAAGGTGTATTGGGCGCAGGTGGAAGGCATTCCCGATGACGCCGCGGTCGAAAGGATGCGCCGCGGCCTCGATCTTGGCGACTTTACCAGCCGGCCCTGCCACGTGCGGGGGCTTTCCGAGCCGGTGGCGCTTTGGCCAAGGCAGCCGCCCATTCGCTATCGTGCGGCGATTCCGACCGCATGGCTGGAGATCACTCTGAGCGAGGGGCGTAACCGTCAGGTGCGGCGGATGACTGCACGCATCGGCCATCCGACCTTGCGGTTGATCCGTTATGCGGTCGGCCCCTGGACTCTGGACGGGCTGGTTCCCGGCGAATGGCGCCATGCCCGCCGTGATGAGATTGCCCTGGTCCGTCAACCGCCGGCGCCAGTGCTGTCGATGCCCCCAAGGCTGAAGTCGTTCCGGCCATCGCCGCCGCGCCACAAGTCTAGCCCGCCAAAAATATGAAAAAAGCCAAGAAGGCCGCTGCTGAAAAGGCCCCGGAAGCCGCTAAGTAATTGCTTCCTACGGCGTGCGCAAAAGGGCAGGGCAACTTGCCCTTTTGCATTGGCGAAGCTGGGAGCGAACTTGATAGAGTACGCGGTAATGTCGAGCGAGATTTAAGGAGCAAGTCTCATGGCGGTAAGTCGTATTGGCTGGATGGCGGTCGGATGGCTGGTTTGTGGCTCAGCGTTTGCACAGTCCTTTCCTGTGATTGACCTATCCGCCGGCATTCGGCGGATAGAAGCCGAAGTGGCTGCGACGCAGAAAAACCGCATGCAGGGGTTGATGAACAGGCTGTCGATGGCCACAAACCACGGCATGCTTTTTGTTTTTGCCAGCGACGATCGACATTGCATGTGGATGCGCAATACGTTGATTCCGCTTTCGGTAGCCTTTCTCGATGCGGCGGGCAAGATCATCAACATAGAGGACATGCAGCCGCGTACCGAAAACAATCATTGTGCGGCACGCCCCGCGCGTTATGCGCTGGAAATGAACCTCGGCTGGTTCAGGCAGCATGGAATCGGAGCGGACGCTCCTTTATCTGGCCTGGAGAAGGCGCCACCACCGCAATAAGCGCTGACGTTATGGTAACCGCTGCAAAGGGGGATTCGATGGCCCGCCGGAATGAGGCCACACTAGTGCTCAAGCACGATCGCCTGGGTGAATACGCCGCAGTGGCCATTCACAAAGGTCGGGCAGACTGTTCCAGCGGTTTCGGTGCGAAGATTCGTAGCGCAAATTCGGAACGCGTTTTGGCCCGGGGCTCCCGGTTGTACCAATCAAGATCGCGCATAGGCGTATAACTCTGAGCCATGTTTCGGCGGGCGGTTTTTGCCGAACTGCTCGAATTGCATCCGCTTGAACTAGAATTCCACAATAGGTTGCAATTGAAGCACCCGTGTATAAACCTTCCGGGAACGAGGAGATCTGGATGGAGAGACCGATGGTGAACGGGGCGCGGAGCATGCGTTCGACGGTATCTAAAGGCACCGATCGGGTGATGCTGATGAACGCCGACCGCGTGCTGTATTACGGCTTGCTCGGCACACGTTCGGTGTCCATACAGGGTTCGCTGACCGTGTACGTTGCATTTGCGCAGCCCTTTCTCATCCGAATCGATCAGGGGCCGTGGCAAGAAACCCGCTGCAAGGCCGTTCCGCCCTACGTCCCGCACCAGATAACGTCCCCTGAGAGAATGATCGGCATCCTCAACATCGAGCCGGAATTCGTCGATTGCGGTGCGCTTCCCTGGCTGGGCTGCACCGCCGATAGAGGGAATGCGATCGACAGTCTGGCCGAACGGATACGTTCGTTGTATGCGCGGTTGACGCAGGAAGGCTCTCATGATGTGGCATGGCCGTTCGATCTCGACGAGGCGATGTTCGGCGGTCCGTTGCCGCTGCGTCGATTCGATCCGCGCATCGAATCGACGGTCGCACGCATCAAGGCTAACCCGTGCGACCAGTTTTCCGCCGAGGATTGCGCGAGCGATCTCGGGCTGTCCTTTTCCCGCTTTCTGCACCTGTTCAGCGATGAAGTGGGAACGACGTTCCGTCGCTTCCGGGCCTGGAAGCGCGCACGCAGTTTGCTGCAATATGTCAATCGCAGCGTCAGCTTGACCGACATTGCTCTGGAAGTGGGGTATACGGATTCCAGCCATTTCAGCCATTCGATCCGGCAGGTTTATGGCCTGAAGCCCAAGGATATCTTTGCCGGTTCCCGCCGCCTTGCCGTCCTAGCCTGAGCCCAAGACAATAGGGCTCGGCGTTCGGCGATACAGCAGGTTGACGCAAGCTACGCTCCCCCCGTTTCTTTATTCTTCGCCCCATTGCATCGATTACCAAAATGGTTCGTATCTATTTAATCCGCCATGGGCAGGCATCCTTTCGCTCGTCAGATTACGATCAGCTATCGGAGGCCGGGGTCGAGCAGTCCCGCTTGCTCGGCGACTGGTTCAACCACTGCCGCATTCCGGTTCATCGCATTGCTGCCGGCGGTATGCGGCGCCATGAGCAGACCGCTGAAGCTTTTTTCTCGGCATTCCCCGACATGCCCGACTGGACGGGGCGTCTGCATCGCGATGTGCGCTTCAATGAATTCGATCATCTCGACATGCTGCGGTGCTGGCATGCGGCGGAGCAATCCAACGGCGCGTCGCAGCAAAAGAGTTTTGCGGAGATGACGCTGAACGACTTCAATCGCGTGATGTCGGGTGCTTTGGAGCGTTGGGCGAGTGGGCAGCACGACGAAGACTATGGCGAACCATGGCCGGTATTCCGGGATCGTTGCGTAGCCGCCGCGGCAGGAGTGGTCGAGTCGGCGCAACCTGGCGAGAACGTCCTGGTGTTTACTTCCTGCGGTACGATTTCGGCGATTTGCCGTCACGTACTGAATCTCTCTGAAGAGCACATGCTGTTACTGCTGTGGCAGATCGCCAATGCCTCCGTTACCTGCATCGTTTGGAAAAACGGCCGCTTCGCCCTTTCTTCGCTGAATTCCACTGCGCATATCGATCGGATCGGCAACCCGGAATTGCTAACCTACAAATAGCCTGTCGGCTGCCGAGCGATCTTGGACGCATCCCTTAAATTCGCTAAACGATACGAGGTTGCGTTCCTGATGAGGAAGGCCCTATGAAAGCGTTGCAATGTACCGAGTTCGGCCCGCTGGAAAATCTGCGGTTGGCCGAGGTGCCCGACCTTGTACCGGCAGCGGGCGAAGTTGTGATCGAGGTGCGTGCAGCCGGAGTGAATTTTCCCGATGCGTTGATGGTTCAGGGCCAATATCAGGTGAAGCCGTCGTTACCGTTTTCACCCGGCATGGAGTGTGCCGGGGTGGTAAGGAAGCTTGGGATCGGTGTAGGCGATCTTCGGGTCGGAGACCGGGTGGCGGCCCTGCTTGACCACGGAGCCTTCGCGGAACAGGCAACAGCGTCGGCGGATCGCGTGTTCCCGATTCCGGCAGAGGTTGACTTTGCGCCTGCTGCTGCGTTCCTTCTGGTATATGCAACCGCCTGGCACGGACTGGTCAACTGCGCGCGGCTTCAGGCAGGAGAAACGCTGCTGGTGCTCGGCGCCAGCGGCGGCGTCGGTCTTGCCGCGGTTCAGCTCGGCAAGCAGCTCGGAGCCCGCGTGATTGCCGCGGCATCTAGCACCGCTAAGCTCGACCTGTGCGCGCGCAATGGCGCCGACGCGGGGATCGATTACGTCAGCGAGGATCTGAAAACCCGTGTCCGCGAACTGACCGATGGACAGGGTGCCGACGTGATTTTCGACCCGGTTGGCGGCGACCTTACAGAAGTTGCGCTGCGCAGCTGCGCAGCGCAGGGGCGTCTGTTGGTTGTCGGTTTCGCTGCCGGTGCGATTCCGCGGCTTCCCACCGGTCTGGTACTCATCAAGGGTTGTTCAGTGATCGGCGTGCAGTGGGGCGAATACGCTCGCCGCGACCCCGAGCGCTATCGTGCCGACATGCTCGGGTTGATCGAGCGGCTGGCTTTGCGGCAACTCGTGCCGCACATTTCGGCAACCTACCCGTTGCAGCGCGGAGCGGAGGCGATTCGATCCCTGCTGGAGCGGCGGGTAGCCGGCAAAGCTGTCATCGCCCTATGAGTCGATTCGCGTGCTGCGAATTGAGTGCGGGCCGCGGTTTGGCCACCGCCACCGAGGTCGCTGTGGCGCAGTGAGGGTTTTCGTGCGTCGGGATGGCCCGGCGCATTCGTCCGACGAATTTCATCTGGAGTTTCTATCATGAGCGACGCAGTTATCGTATCTACCGCCCGTACCGGCATCGGTCGCGCCTTCCGCGGTTCTCTCAATAACATCAAGTCGCCAACGTTGCTGGGTCATGTAATCCGCCACGCGGTTGAGCGCGCCGGAGTGGACGGCGCGGAGATCGACGATGCGGTCATTGGTTCGGTGCTCTCGGGGGGGACGGCGGGCATGAATCTCGCGCGCAATGGCGTGCTGGCCGCCGGTTTGCCGGTCACGGTGTCGGCACAGACGATCGACCGACAGTGCTCGTCGGGGCTGATGGCCATCGCCACGGCGGCCAAGCAGATCATGGTGGATGGCATGAAGGTCGTGCTGGCCGGCGGCCATGAAAACATTTCTGCGGTGCAGACGCCTTATCTCGAATGGGTCGCGCGGGAGCAGGACGAGAACCTGAAGAAGCTTGTGCCCCACGCCTACATGCCGATGCTGCTGACCGCGGAATACGTGGCGAAGAAGTACGGCGTCTCGCGCGAGGCGCAGGACGCCTACGCCTTCGAGTCGCAGCGCCGCACGGCTGCGGCGCAGCAGGCCGGTCTTTTCGATGCCGAAATCGTACCTATCGACGCCCGCATGGCGGTGGTGAACAAGGAAACCAAGGAAATCAGCTACAAAAGCGTGACGCTCAGCCGCGACGAAGGCAATCGGGCAGATACCACGCTGGAGAGTCTGTCTGTGCTCAAGCCGGTGATCGAAGATGGCTCCATCACGGGCGGCAACGCCAGCCAGCTTTCCGATGGCGCCTCCGCATGCATTCTGATGGACAGCCAGCTTGCCGAACGGCGTGGCCTGGCGCCCCTGGGCGTCTATCGCGGCATGGCGGTTGCGGGTTGCGCCCCCGAGGAAATGGGGATTGGCCCGATCTACGCAATTCCCAAGCTGCTCAAGCTCCATGGCCTCAAAGTGGACGATATCGGCCTCTGGGAACTCAACGAAGCTTTCGCCTGCCAAGTAGTCTATTGCCGCGACCATCTCGGCATCGATCCGGCGAAATACAACGTCAATGGCGGAGGCATTTCTGTTGGACACCCGTACGGCATGACCGGTGCGCGGTTGGTCGGCCATGCGCTGATCGAGGGCAAGCGCCGGGGCGTCAAATATGTGGTGATTTCGATGTGCATCGGCGGCGGCATGGGGGCGGCGGGGTTGTTCGAAGTCGCCTGATCGCCAACCAGGAGCGCCTGCGATTCGAGCGAGGTCCGGAGGCTGCGAAGCCGGCGGACTTGAGTGTCATTTGCTGGAAATGGGTGAGCGGCCGCAGGAGGCGAATGCGTGCATCTTCGCTTCATCAATGAGGTGGCTTAGTTAGCTGTCCTTCCCGTCGGCGCAACAAAAAGGGCACCCTTGGGTGCCCTTTTTGTTGGCAGAAAAGTCGCTCAGGCGAAATTCGCGGCCGCGAAGTCCCAGTTGGCGAGCGAGGCCAGGAAGGTCTCGACGAATTTGGGGCGGGCATTGCGGTAGTCGATGTAGTAGGCGTGCTCCCATACGTCGATGGTCAGCAGCGGTTTGCCTTCGCCGCTCTTCAGCGGATTGCCGGCGGCGCCGGTGTTGACGATGTCGAGCGAGCCGTCGGCCTTCTTCACCAGCCAGGTCCAGCCCGAGCCGAAGTTGCCCACGGCGGAGGCCTGGAAGACTTTCTTGAATTCGTCGAAGGAGCCCCACTTCTTGTTGATTGCATCAGCTAGGGCACCGGTCGGGATACCGCCATCGGCAGGCTTGAGGCAGTTCCAGAAGAAGGTGTGGTTCCACACCTGCGCGGCGTTGTTGTAGATGCCTCCGGCGGGGGCCTTGACGATGATTTCCTCAAGGGAGAGGTTCTCGTATTCGGTGCCGGGGATCAGGTTGTTCAGATTGGTCACGTAGGCCTGATGGTGCTTGGCATAGTGGTAATCAAAGGTTTCCTTGCTCATATGTGGGGCAAGGGCGTCGGGTGCGAAGGGTAGTTGAGGGAGTTTGTGTTCCATTTTTTTGAGGGTTATGACAGTTGAAAAAATCAATGAGAACGGCGGCAAGCGCCGCCGTTGGTGCTGCAAATTTTAACGGTTAGAGGCCGAATACGGCGCGATGACTCAAACCGCCTGCCATGAAAAACAGCAGAGGTATCGATAGTGCCGTGTTGGTGCGCGAAACCAGGAAGGCGATACGGCGTGCCTTGTTTTTCTCTTCATCGGTGGCTTGAACCAGACCCAGCACCTTTTGCTGGTTGGGCCAGATTAACGCCCAGACATTGAACAGCATGATGCTGCCAAGCCAAGCGCCGACGCCGATCGGGGCCATGCCGTTGCGCAACAGGAACGCATCGACGAAGCCCTCGCCGAGCAACGCGGCGCCGGCGAGCCAGGTCACGACCGCCGCCCAACGAAAAAACAGCAGGGCGCGTGGCGCCACGTGCTTGGTGATGCCGGCCGCGGTTCCGTCGGCGCCGGCGGCCTTTAGCGCCGCAACCTGGACAAAGTTGAAATAGTAGAGCAGGCCGATCCACATGACCCCGGCCATGAAGTGGATCCAACGCGCCAGCGCAGGTACATAGTCCATGACGATTTCCTTTCTCCGGTTAAACCAAGAAATGTTTGACGATGGCGTACAGCACGAGCGTCAGGACCAGTCCGGCAATGACCGTCCCCCACAACGAGTCGAGCGGATTCTGCATGGGATACCTCCTTATGGTTGACTAATTTGCTTGGGTAAGCAACGTATATGTAGCCTAATCGCGGGTTAAGCGCAAGCGTGCCCGATCCGTTTCAGTCTGCGGAGGTGATGCGGGCGGAGGCTTTGCCTTCGGCAAACAGTAGGCTTACTTCGGCCCCGGGGGCTAGGTGAGCGCTGGAACGGACGACATGGCCAGCGGCGTCGCGGACGATGCTGTACCCGCGCTTCAGCGTGGCTTCGGGTGCCAGCGCCGCAAGTGCTGCGTCCAGGCGGGACAGCGTGTGCCGTCGTGCGGCAAGGTGGATCTGGGCCGCCGATCTCAGCGTCTGCGCAGCGAGCGCGAGGCGGGTCCGGTGCTGCTCTGGCTGCGGGCGCGCCTGGGCCAGCCCGAGCTGGGTCAGCGTCAAGCGATTTTCACTACGCCGCAAGCGGCGCTGCATCGCGGCTTGGAGGCGGGTTGCGCTGTGCTCCAGCCGCTGCCGCGAAAGAGACAGCGCGTCGGCGGGATGGATCAGACGATGGCCGAGCAGATCCACGCATTGCATCCATTTATTAATCCGGCGTTGCATCCCTTGGCGCAGTGCGCGGGTTGCGGCTTCGATTTCCATGGTCGCGGCGTGCCAGCCGGCGCTGGCCAGTTCGGCGGCGGCTGTAGGGGTGGCGGCGCGCTGGTCGGCGACGAAGTCGGCGATGGTGACGTCGGTTTCGTGGCCGACGCCGCTGATTATAGGAATCGATGAGGCGGCAATGGCGCGGGCGACCACTTCTTCATTGAATGCCCAGAGATCCTCGATGCTGCCGCCGCCGCGGGCGACGATCAGTACGTCGCATTCCCGGCGCGCAGCGGCCCGGGCGATCATTGCTGCGATCTGTAGTGCGGCGTCGCCCCCCTGGACCGCGGTCGGATAGACGATGGCTTCGATGTTCGGCGCTCGGCGGCGGAGTGCGGCGAGCAGATCGCGCAGTGCGGCGGCTTGCGGCGAAGTGACGATGCCGACCGTGCGCGGGTAGCGCGGCAAGGCTCGCTTGCGCTCGATTGCGAACAGGCCTTCGGCGGCCAGTATTTCCTTGAGTCGGGCAAAAGCTTCGAACAGCCGCCCAAGACCGCTGCGGCGCAGGTTCTCGATGCCAAGCTGAAAATCGCCGCGCGCCTCGTAGAGCGTCGCCAGCGCGCGCGCTTCGACCTGCTGGCCGTTTTCCAACCGCCACGGCAGCAATTGCGCACGCGAACGGAACATTACACAGCGTACTTGCGTCGCGTCGTCCTTGAGCGTGAAGTAGAGATGGCCCGATGCGGCCCGCGTCAGATTGGATACCTCGCCCAGCACCCAGCACAGCGGCAGGGAGCGCTCGAGCGCGGTGCGGGCGATGCGGTTCAGTTCGCTGACGGTAAGCGGGGTGTCTGACACAAGGACGGGGGCGGTGTGGGGATGCTGGATTCTAGTTCAGCGCATCGTTGTCCCGTGGTTGTCGTGAAACACGCCCGGTTGTGCAGGGTTTGCGTTAAACATTTGATTTTTCTCGAATGGAATACTGCCGCGTTTTTGTACGGTTTGTCTTTTCACCAGACAGAAAGCCGGTTTAGGCATTTCATCCTGGCTCTATTCACATGCTTATCCACAGATTTTGTGGATAAAGCTAATACCCTCTGCTTGTTATTGTTGACCCGCATCGATGTCCCTCTCCCTTGTTCCTTCCCCCTTGGCACTCGATCTGCTGCGCGAAGCCCTCGATGGCGATCTTGTCGAGCGCGGATTGCAGCAGGGCCTTGCCCTGCTCGGGCCGGAAGACGGCTTCTGGCGCGACATGGCGACAGACGAATTGCGTCGTATGGCCGAAGCCGGCAATCCGCGCGCGCAGGCCGAATTGGCCTGGCGCCATGCCGGAGGCGAGGGCGCAGCGAAGTCCTATGCGCAGGCATCGGCGTGGGCCGCCCGCAGTGCGGAAAGTCTATGCGGAGCCGGCGAATCGGTGCTCGGCTGGCTGCTTTATCACGGCCACGGCGTTCCCAAGGATCATGCCGAGGCGGTACGCCTGTTTGCCGATGCGGCGCAGCGCGACGATCCGCGCGGTCTGACCTGGCTGGCGCTCTGCCTGCTGCGTGGCCATGGCATCGATGCCGATCTGACGCGAGCGCTCGAATTGCTGCAATGCGTTGCGCAGCGCGGAATTCGCGACGCGCAGTTCTGGCTTGGACGGTTCTGGTATCTCGGCCTGGACGGCCGGCGCGATTTCGTCCTGGCGACGCGCTGGTTTGCCGCGGCGGCGGAGCAGGGCGATCTTGCCGCGTGCGATATGCTCGCCCGCTGCCGTTTTTTCGGGCGCGGAGTCGCCGAAGACAAGACTGAAGCGGTTCGCTTGTGGCGATTGGCGGCTGCGGCCGGAATCGAAACGGCGGAGTACTGCCTAGGACTCTGTTTGTATTCGGGCGAAGGTGCGGCGCAAGATTTTGGCGCTGCGGTGCGCCATTTCGCTGCGGCCGCCAAAGCGCGCATTCCCGGTGCGATGTTTCTGCTCGGCCAATGCTATAGCCATGGGGCGGGCGTTGACCCGGACAACGATCTGGCGCTGACTTGGTATCGCCGCGCCGCGTCACGTGGGCATCGCGAGGCGCAGTACGAACTGGCCGAGTGTCATGCCTTCGGCCGTTGCAGTTTGACCCAGGACATGGCCGAGGCGATCCGCAGCTACCGCGCAGCAGCGCGCCAAGGGCACGCCCGCGCTGCGATCAAGCTTGGCCATTGCTACCGATGGGGCGACGGCGTCGGTGAGGACAAGGCCCAAGCGGCAGTCTGGTATCGCCGTGCTGCGGAGTGCGGCGATCCGGCAGCCCAGGTCTGGCTCGGTGACTGCTATGAGCACGGCGAAGGCCTGCCGCGCGATGTGAACCAGGCCGTCGAGCACTATCGCGCGGCGGCGGCGGCCGGCGACATCCATGCGCAGGCGGAACTTGGCCGCTGCTATCTGCATGGCGTGGGGGTGCATACCAATATGGCACGCGGAGAGGAACTGTTACGCGCTGCGGCCGAAGCGGGGTGGACACCGGCGCTGGGCGAACTGGAACGCTATTGGTTCGCCCGTGCCGAAGCCTTTATGCGTGGCGATGGTGCGCCGCGCGATGCGGAAAAGGCCGTTGCACTGTATCGCAAGGCCGGCGAGTTGGGCCATCGGCGTGCCTGTCACATGCTTGGAGAATGCTACCGCCACGGCTGGGGCGTGGTGGTAGACGTCGAGCAGGCAGCAGGCTGGTACCGCAAGGCGGCGACGTTGTTCGATGCCAAGATGGCGCTGGGCGATCTTTATTACGAAGGCCGTGGCGTCGAGCAGAGTTACCGGGAAGCCCTGCGCTGGTACGAACAGGCACTGGAGCAGCACGAGGACGCCTACGCACTCTACTGCATCGGTTTCTGTCTGCTCTACGGTCAGGGTATACGCCGCGACAGCCGGGCGGCGCTGCGAATGCTACAGCGCGCCGCGGCGCTGGGCGAAGCGAACGCACAGTACGAACTGGGTTGCGCCTACTATCGCGGCGTCGGGGCACCGCGCAGCGCGCGGCCCGCGCTGAAATGGCTGCGCCAGGCGGCGCAGAACGGTCACGACGGTGCGCGGGCGTTCCTCGACCGGTTGTCGCGGGGCGGCAAGCTGAATTAGGTCGTGGCGGAGCGCTGCGCAGGGGGTTACCGCGAGGCGAACAGGCAGTAGGTGTTGCGCCCCGCCTGCTTGGCTCGGTAGAGCGCAACATCGGCGCAGCGCAGCAGGTTTTCCATGGTGCCGGCGTGATCCGGATAGAGCGCGATTCCAAGGCTGGCGGAAACCTCGGTCAAGTGGCCGCCAAGGACGATGGGCAGGCGCGTTGCCGACATCAGTTTCTCGGCAACGCGGATGGCGTCGTCCGCGCATTTGAGATTGTTGAGGATGGCGGCAAACTCGTCGCCGCCTAGACGCGCCACCTGATCGCCGCTGCGCAAGGTGGCGCTGGCCTGCGCCGCCACGTGCTTCAGCAAGATGTCGCCTGCCTCGTGGCCGAGCGCATCGTTAATCCGCTTAAAATAATCCAGATCGAGATACAGGACAGCCAGCCTACAGCCGCTTCGCTCGCTCCAGTAAAGGGCATGGCGCAATGTTTCGTGAAAATGGCGGCGGTTCGGCAGCCCGGTAAGCGCATCGATGTCGGCCATGCGGCGAATGGCGTCTTCGTCTTTGCCCATGCTTTCTGCGACATGGCAAAGCAGGACGCCGATTCCGGCCGCGGAGGCAACGCGGGTTGCCACCGTGGCGTAGTCCGGACAGGCGAAAACCGTAATGGGCCAGCCGTTGTTCTGGAGAGGGTATGCAATTGTGTAGGCAAGCGCGATCAGCGTGCCGCAAAGCGCTATTGGCCGCCAGTCGCGGTAGTACACCAGCAGTGCCAGTGCGGCGATGGAGAAGAAATGCGTCGCATCGCCGCCGCCACCGAAATGTACGCTCAGCACGCAAAACGCTGCGACCGCTGAAGCGACGGTCAGCCGTGTCGCAAGCGAGCCCGGCTGGCGCCACGTTTGATACCAGGTGCCGGCGACCAGACCTGCGGCAAGCGTCAGCGCAATCTTCCAGTTTCCGGCGGTGGCCATCGGCGCCATAGCGTCGTGGCAGTTTGCGCCAAACTGCGCAGGCACTCCGGCGGCTACCAGGGCGATCAGCCCGGGCGAGAGCGCAGCCAGAATGCGCAGAATAAAGGTGTCGACCCTGCGGCGGTCGGTCGTCAGGCTCCGGCTTTCCACTTCGTTTCCTCCGCGTTGTTTCCGGCGCCCTTGAAAAATGCTCTATTCATAGTAAATGAAGGTTACCATAAGTCACCAACATATTAGATACTGAGTAGCACATTGTGTCTTGTTAGCTTTCGGCCGATGGAAGCCAACAGGGAACGCGAGGAATTCAGCCATCGGCTTAGGCAGACGCTCAGACGAGCCGGCGAACCGGATGCAAGTCCAGCTGCGCTGGCCCGCGGTTTCAACCGGCGCTATCCGGGAAAGCCGGTGACGGTGTATGCAGCGCGCAAATGGCTGAACGCCGAGGCGCTACCTAGTCAGGACAAGTTGCGGGCGCTGTCCGACTGGCTCGGAGTATCCAGCGAGTGGTTGCGCTTCGGTGAGGGCACCGCTCCGAGCCGGTATGTGGTGAAAGAGCCCGCGGCAGGCGTCGATTACGAGCTGATGCGGGCTTACGAGGGGCTTTCGGAGCCGCACCAGAGCGTCGTCTGGGACGTGATTCGGGCCCTACAGCGCATCGAGCGCGATAGCTGACGAGCGGCGACGGTCAGGCCGGCTTCGCTGTAGCGAGTCGCGCGCGTACTGCTGCAATGTCCAGGTCGAGCTTGTCGGCCATTTCCTGAAGCAAATCGCGTTGCAGGCGTTGCGCCTGCTTCGCTGCTACGAACAATTCGTAGAGACGGGAGGCGAAGATCCGGTCGAGTTCGTCCTGAATCTGTGCCAGCCGCCGTTGTAGACGCTCCAGTTGGCTTTCCATAAGGCTGCGGCCGCTTTCCGGCAACTCGCTGTCAGTGCGGCCTTCGTCCCAGAACGCTAGCACGTCGCGCAATGCGGCGGCATCATTGTGGCGGTACGCGCGATTGGCCTCCGCCATCAGTCGGGTCCGCCAGCTACGGTCGGCCTCGTCGCGGGCGCGATCCGGATGAATTTGTTGCGCTACCCGGCGAAACAATTTTTTCAACTCGGTCGACGGAGTGAAGGCCGCTTCGCGTTCCGCCGCGGCTTCGCGGTAGCGGCGCTGCTCGTTCCGGGATTGCTCGGCGCGGGCATGCGCTTGCGCCGCCCGGTCCTGTGCCAGGGGGTCGTCTTTGGAGCAGCTTGCCTGACGTAGCGCCAGTTCGGCTTGCAGGGTATCGAGTTCGACCAGCCGATCGCCGATCGACTGCCGATAGCGGGCGGTAAATTCCGCCAGTTCGCCTTGCACGGTGGCCAGTTCCAGTTCCAGCTCGGCAATTTCCCGCGTTACCGCCTCGACGGTGGCGCGAAAATGGACGTCCGGATCGGCTTCAGCCAAGGCGCCGAGGAAGGGGGCGTGCGGGCGCGGCGCATCGATTTGCAGAATCCGGCTTTGCGCCAGTGCGGCGCTGGCAAGCGGGGCGCCATCTAGAACCACGGCGATATCGGCGGCATCGATCAGCCGGGCGGCACGGATGGCGGGAACGACACGTATCGGGAACAGGCCTTCGCTTGTCTCCGGCCATGGGTCGGCCGATTCTGTAGCGCTCCAGGCCAGGGTTTTGCGCCACAGTTCGTCGCGCTGCGCCAGTCTGTTCCGCTGCGCCGCCCAGATGCCGGCGTCTTGCTCCTCGCTGCGCGCCAAGCGGCTGCGCAGCAGGGCGAGGGTGGCGCGTAGGGTGATGCGGGCGGTGAAGTCGTCGTTCGGTAGCACCAGGCAGAGCGGGCGGATCGAGAGATCGAGTGCGGCAGACAAGTCCGGCAGGCTTTTGTCGTCCGGCGCAACGATCAGCAGCGACTGGCCGCGTCGCAGCGCTTCGAGGCAGGTCGCGGCGACGGCTCCGGCCATGTCCGCCGCGCGCGCGATCATTGCGGGCTTACCGCTGCATGGCAGCGAAATCGCACGGTCCAGCCATTGGCGTGCGAGATGCACGTTGTTTGCTTCGACGTCGGCAGGGGCTGGACTCATGGCCCACGCATTCTAGCGGAGGCTTTGTTACCGCCTTGCTCTGGCGCGGCCATGACGTTAAAGTGCCGGCTTGTTTCGTTCTCAGGAGTTGTCGCGTGTTCTCCATTCTGCAGGCGGCCGGTTGGCCGATCTGGTTCCTTTTGCTGGCTTCCATCGTTTCCGTCGCGCTGATCATCGAACGCGCCACGGCGCTGCGGCGCGCCAAAATAGTCCCCGCCGGATTGCTGCAAGGCGTCATCGCCGAGTTTCGCCAAAGCGGCTTCAACGATCAGGCGTTGCTTCGCCTCGATGCACATTCGCCTCTGGGGCGGGTGTTTGCCGCCGGGCTGCGCAACGTCAAAAGCTCGCGCGAAATCATGAAGGAGGCGATCGAGGAGGCCGGCCGCGGCACCGCCCACGATCTTGAACGCTTCCTTACCACGCTGGGCACCATTGCTTCGATCAGCCCGCTGCTCGGTCTGTTCGGCACGGTGGTCGGCATGATCGAAATCTTCGGCTCGGCCACCGGTGCGGGCAACAATCCCCAGGCGCTGGCGCACGGTATTTCGGTCGCTCTCTACAACACCGGCTTCGGCCTGCTGATCGCCATTCCGAGCATGATTGCCTATCGCCATTTCCGCGCCCTGGTCGACAGCATGGTGGTGGAGATGGAGCTACAGGCGGTCAAGTTGGTCGAACTCGTGCACGGGACCCGGCAATGAATTTTCAACGAGGCCGCGTTCGCGAGGAACCGGAGATCAACCTGATCCCGATGATTGACGTGCTGCTGGTGATCCTGATCTTCCTGATGATTACCACTACGTATTCGAAATTCTCCGGACTCGAAATCAACCTGCCTACGGCGGATACGACGCAGAACAAAGAGCAGCCGAGCGAGATCAACGTCGTGGTGACTGCCGCCGGCGACGTTCTGGTCAACAAGTCTGCAATCGGCGGCCGCACCGTGGAGTCTATAGTCGTTGCGCTCAAACGTGCAGTCGGCGACAGCAGTCGGGAGCCGATGGTCATCATCAACGCCGATGCCAAGGCGACGCATCAAAGCGTGGTCGATGTGATGCAGGCGGCGCAGCAGGCGGGGCTGTCCCATATTTCCTTTGCCACCCAGCAAGCCCGGCAATAGGTCTGCGCTGGAGGCCATGTGGCGTTCGCGCGGCATGGCAGCGCGGCTGTTGTTCTTCCCTTCGCTGTTGTTCGCGCTGCTGGCCGCTCTGCGTCGAGCTGCCTACCGCGTCGGCGCGTTGCGCAGCGCGCGCCTGCCGGTACCGGTGGTGGTTGTCGGCAATATCACCGTCGGTGGTTCCGGCAAAACACCCTTGACGCTCTACCTTGCGCAGCGGTTGCGCGCGCTTGGCCGTCGGCCGGGCATCGTCAGCCGCGGTTACGGCGGTGCCGGCGGAAGGGAGCGCGAAGTGCGCAACGATTCCTCGGCGGCCGATGTCGGCGATGAACCACTGCTGCTCAAGCGTCATGGCGATTGCCCGGTGTTCGTCGGGCGCAATCGTGCGGCGGCGGCAGGGGCGCTGCTTGAGGCCTATCCCGCCTGCGACCTGATTCTCTGCGACGATGGCCTACAGCATTACGCGCTGCATCGCGACGTCGAGATTGCCGTGCTGGACCGACGCGGGGTGATGAACGGCTGGCGTCTGCCTGCCGGACCGCTGCGCGAGGATGTATTGCGCCTTGCGCAGGTGGATGCATTGGTGCTCAACGGACTGGAGCGCGCGCCGCTGCAACATCCGCAACAGTTTCACATGCGCCTGCTCGGCGACCGCTTCCGTCGATTGGACAGGCCGTCGCTGGGCTGCGCTGCCGCTGATCTTTCGGGTCTGCGGCTGCACGCGGTGGCAGGCATCGGCGAACCGCAGCGCTTTTTCGACCATCTGGCGACCTTGGGGCTTGTCGCCGAACCGCATCCCTTTCCCGATCATCATGTGTATTGCCGCGGTGATTTTGACTTTGGCGGCGATGCGATCCTGACCACCGAAAAGGATGCAGTAAAATTCGCCGGCCTCGCACCGCTCCCGGTCTGGGTTTTGCCGGTGCATGCCGAGGTCGATCCCGATCTGGCCGGCTTTGTTGTGGAGAAAATCGATGGACGCCCGCCTGCTTGAAATCCTTGTCTGCCCGTTGTGCAAGGGCCCCCTCGACCATCGCCGGGAGGCGCGCGAGTTGGTGTGCAAACCCTGCCGCCTGGCCTATCCGATCAAGGATGACATTCCGGTGATGCTGGAAGACGAGGCACGTCAGCTCGGCGCCGACGAGTCTTGACCTTCAAGGTCGTCATTCCCGCCCGCTACGCCTCGACCCGCCTGCCGGGCAAGCCGCTTGCCGACATCGGCGGCAAACCGATGGTGGTGCGGGTGGCCGAAGCGGCGGCGCGCAGCGCGGCGGTCGAGGTGTGGATCGCCACCGACGATGCGCGCGTGAGTGAGGTTGCGGTGGCCCATGGTCAGCGGGTAGTGGCGACGCGCGCAGATCATCCCAGCGGCACCGACCGGATTGCCGAGGTGGCCCTGCAATTGGGCTGGGGCGACGACGAAATCGTCGTCAATGTGCAGGGCGACGAGCCGTTGATCGATCCGGCGCTGATCGATGCCGCCGCCGAGGCGTTGCGCGGCGACCCGGCCGCCGCGATCTCAACGGCGGCGCACGGCGGACTCTCTGCTGCCGAGTTCTTTGATCCGAACGTGGTCAAGGTTGTGCTCGATGCTACCGGCCGCGCCCTGTATTTTTCGCGTGCGCCATTGCCCTGGGCACGCGATGCTTTTGCCGCCGATCGGAAGGTATTGCCCGACACCCTACCTGCACTGCGCCATGTCGGCCTCTATGCCTACCGGGTGCGGTTTCTCCGCTGTTTTACGCAACTCGCGCCGGCGCCCATCGAGCAGTGGGAGGCGTTGGAGCAGTTGCGCGCACTCTGGTACGGCCATCCGATCCGCGTATTCGTATGCAACCAGGCGCCGGCACCTGGCGTGGATACAGCAGAGGATCTCGAACGGGTTCGTCATTTGTTCGCCAAGGTTTGACCCGCTAGGCGATTGACGGTAATTTGCAGGCCATCACGAAAACCATCCACGCATCCACTCTGGAGTTCACATGAGACTGATCCTCCTCGGCCCGCCCGGTGCAGGCAAGGGCACGCAGGCCAATTTCATCAAGGAAAAATTCGCCATCCCGCAGATTTCCACGGGCGACATGTTGCGAGCCGCAGTCAAGGCGGGCACGCCGCTGGGGCTTGAGGCCAAGAAGGTGATGGATGCGGGCGGGTTGGTGTCCGACGATATCATCATCGGCCTGGTCAAAGATCGGCTGAAGCAGCCGGATTGCGCCAAGGGCTATATGTTCGACGGTTTTCCGCGCACCATTCCGCAGGCCGAGGCGATGAAAACCGCCGGCGTGGCGATCGATTTCGTGCTTGAGATCGATGTGCCGGACGAGGAAATCATTGCCCGCATGAGCGGCCGTCGGGTACATCTGGCGTCGGGGCGTACCTATCACGTCAAGTTCAACCCGCCGAAGGCGGACGGCAAGGACGATGTCACAGGCGAAGCGTTGATTCAGCGCGACGACGACAAGGAGGAAACGGTCAGGAAACGTCTCGACGTTTACCATTCTCAGACCAAGCCTCTGGTCGAGTACTACTCCCGCTGGGCGAATTCCGGCGAGGCGCCGAACGGCGTCAAGGCGCCCCAGTACCGGCGGATTGCGGGGCAGGGCGGGGTGGATGAAATCACCCAGCGCGCCTTCGCTGCGCTGGCCGGTTGATTGAGCGAAAAGCGCGCAAGCGGCGGCCGTGACGAGCCCGATCAAGCGAATTGCGATCTGTACCGGCGGCGGAGACGCTCCCGGCCTCAATGCCGTTATACGTGCGGTCGTTATTGCGGCCGCCAATCGCGGCTGGGAATCCTATGGCATTAGAGATGGCTTCAACGGCATCATGTTTCCAGAGCGCTACTCCGGGGAGGGGGTATTCCGCCTGACACGAGACAAGGTGCGCGGCATAGGGCATCTGGGCGGCACCATTCTGGGCACGACCAACAAGGGCAATCCGCTGCATTTCCCGATGCAAATGGTGGACGGGTCGACCCGCGATGTCGATCGCAGCGACGAGATCCTCAATTTCTTTGCCATGAAGCAGCTCGACGCCTTGGTTTCCATCGGCGGCGACGGCTCGCTGACCATCGCCAATGCGCTGCACGAGAAGGGGTTACGGGTCATCGGCGTGCCAAAGACGATCGACAACGACCTGGACAAGACCTACACCACCTTCGGTTTCGATACTGCGGTGAGCTTTGCTACCGAATGTCTCGACCGGCTGCACAGTACGGCGCAGAGCCATCAACGCGTTATGGTGGTCGAAGTCATGGGGCGCTATGCGGGATGGATCGCTTTGCATGCCGGCATCTCGGGCAGTGCTCACGCCATTCTGATTCCGGAAATTCCCTTCGATCTCGACAAGGTGGCCGCTAAGGTCCGCGCCCGCGACAGCGAGGGGCGCATGTATTCGCTGGTGATGGTCGCCGAAGGTGCGGAAGCGGCCCACGGTGAGCGTGCCGTCGTCGCGCAGGCGGAGATTGGTCATGCCGAGCGGCTTGGTGGTATCGGCGAGCGCGTTGCCAAGGAACTCGAACAACGTACCGGCAAGGAGACCCGCGTCGTCGTACTCGGCCATCTGCTCAGAGGCGGTAGCCCGACATCGTTCGATCGCCTTGCCGCCATGCGCTTTGGCACGGCAGCCGTTCGCGGTCTGGAAGAGGGACTGTCGGGAGTGATGGTCGCGCTGGCGTTCCCCAATGTGAACTACGTTGCTTTGGCAGAAGTTGCAGGGCGCATGAAGGGCGTACCGCTGGACAGCGACACGCTACAGACGGGGCGCGACATCGGAATCTGTTTCGGCGACTGACCCGTTGCAACGGGACCTTGCCGCCGTGTTTTTTCCTACCTGTCCGAATTAAGAATTTTTGCCACCTTGTTGAGCCGCAGGCGATAGGCATCGGGCATCCCCGAGCCCAGTAGCGGCCGCAGATAGAGGCGGAAGGCGTCGGTGACGTCGGTGCCGTTGGCGGCAATGAATTCGTCTTCCATTACGCGGGTTTTGCCGGCAACCGCACCTAGCGGCAGCAGGTGGTAATCCACCGAGTAGAAGCCAGTGCGCTTGATCGCCACCGATCCGTCGCGGTCTCCCCACATCGCGTATTGCACCGCTTTCTCGCCGACTTCGCGGGCTTCGCGCTGATCGACGTCGGAAACGCAGCCCATGAACGAGCGCTGTAGATAACCGAAAGTATCGCCGCGTACGCGCTTGATACCGAGCTTGGTTTTGATTTCGTCGCACAGTAGGTCGGCTAGGGCGCCCGAACCCGAGAGTTGGACATTGCCGTGGGCATCCCGTTCGACCTGACCGGACAGCGTTGTGATGATCGGTTCACCTTTGCCGTCATGAATGCCTTCCGATGCGGCGATTACACAACGGCCGTATTTTTCATAGGTCGCTTTGACGTCCGTGAGGAACTGTTCGATCCGGAACGTCCGTTCCGGGATGTAAATGAGATGGGGGCCATCGTCCGGGAATTTCTTGCCCAATGCCGAGGCCGCGGTCAAGAAACCGGCGTGGCGTCCCATCACCACCGCCAGATAGACCCCCCGCAGCGCCGCGTTGTCCAGGTTGGCGCCCATGAACGACTGTGCCACGAAGCGTGCGGCAGACGGGAATCCGGGGGTATGGTCGTTGCCGACCAGGTCGTTATCGATCGTCTTCGGAATGTGGATGCAGCGCAACGGATAATTGGCCCGCGCGGCCTCCTCGCTGACGATGCGCACGGTATCGGACGAGTCGTTGCCGCCGATATAGAAGAAGTAGCCGATACCATGGGCCTTCAGTACCTTGAATATCTCCTGACAATATTTCAGGTCGGGCTTGTCGCGCGTCGAGCCGAGCGCCGAGGCGGGCGTGTTCGCCACCATCTCGATGTTGTGGCTGGTTTCCTGCGTCAGATCGAGAAAGTCTTCGTTAACGATGCCCGAGACTCCATGGTAGGCGCCGTATACAAGGTCGACGTTGCGGAATTTGCGCGCTTCCAGAACCACTCCGGCCAGCGATTGGTTTATGACGGCGGTGGGTCCGCCGCCCTGTGCAACCAGAACTTTTCCCTGCATCATGATCGACCTCCATCCAATCTCGTCTGCGCATATTACGCGCAGCGGCGCTCGACGCGGGGCTGTCGCAGGGCGGTAGCCGGGGGCTTCGATGCGGCTTGTGTGGCATTGATTGGGTTTCTCCGCTATTCCGCAGCAGCCCATGGCATCGCCGAGGTTGAGATGCGGCAGGATGGGCGTGGTAGAGTGCCGCGTCGTACCTATTCAATTAACGATTCACAAGGGAGGGTAGCCTATGTCAGATGGATTGATTTTCGCATTGGTGTGTTCGGTCATAGCGATCGCCTACGGCTTCGTATCTAGCCGCTGGATCGTCGCCCAGCCGGCCGGTAACGAACGCATGCAGCAAATCGCTGCAGCCATTCAGGAGGGCGCCCAAGCCTACCTGAACCGTCAGTACGCGACGATTGGCATCGTCGGCGCGGTTCTAGCGGTAGTCATCGGACTGACCGTAGGCATGTCCACCGCCGTCGGCTTCGTCATCGGCGCCGTGCTCTCCGGCGCAGCCGGTTATATCGGCATGAACGTCTCGGTGCGCGCCAACGTGCGTACCGCGGAAGCAGCCCGTACTGGCCTCAACGAAGCGCTCAACGTGGCCTTCCGCGGCGGCGCGATCACCGGCATGCTGGTGGTGGGCCTTGGCCTGCTTGGCGTGGCAGGCTTCTATGCCTTCCTCAAGTCGAATGCGGCGCCCGACGTGGCGCTTGATCAGGTAATCCATCCGCTGGTCGGACTGGGCTTCGGCTCTTCGCTGATTTCCATCTTCGCCCGTCTTGGCGGCGGCATCTTCACCAAGGGCGCTGACGTCGGCGCCGACCTGGTGGGCAAGGTCGAAGCTGGTATTCCCGAAGACGACCCGCGCAATCCGGCAGTGATTGCCGATAACGTCGGCGACAACGTCGGCGACTGCGCCGGCATGGCGGCCGACTTGTTCGAGACCTATGCGGTAACCATTGTGGCAACCATGCTGCTCGGCGCGTTGCTGTTCAAAGGCAACGAGGCGGCGCTGGTCTACCCGCTGGCGCTCGGCGGTTTCTCGATCATCGCTTCGATCGTCGGCGCGATGTTCGTCAAAACGTCCCCCGGCGCGAAGATCATGAATGCCCTCTACAAGGGGCTGGCCGTGGCTGGTGTGATGGCCTTGGTCGCCTTCTACCCGATCACTACCTGGATCCTCGGCAGTGGGCTGGTGACGGCTGATGGTACCGTGATCGGTTCGCTGGCGCTTTATGAGTCGGCGGTGATCGGTCTGGTCCTTACCGGCCTGATGGTGTACATCACCGAGTACTACACCGGTACCGACTTCGCGCCGGTACGCCATATCGCCGAAGCCTCGACCACCGGTCATGGCACCAACATCATTGCCGGCCTAGGCGTTTCGATGAAAGCCACGGCCTGGCCGGTGCTGTCCGTCTGCGCTGCGATCTGGGCGTCCTACAGCCTGGCGGGCTTGTATGGCATCGCCATCGCCGCGACTTCGATGCTGTCGATGGCCGGCATCATCGTCGCGCTCGACGCCTATGGCCCGATCACCGACAACGCTGGAGGCATTGCCGAAATGTCGGAACTGCCGGACTCTGTACGCGCGATTACAGACCCGCTGGACGCCGTGGGCAACACCACCAAGGCCGTGACCAAGGGTTACGCGATCGGCTCCGCCGGTCTTGCCGCGCTGGTGCTGTTCGCCGACTTCACACACGGCCTCGAAGGCTTGGGCAAGCACGTGCTGTTCGACCTGTCGGATCCGGCGGTGATCATCGGCCTGTTCATCGGCGGTTTGATTCCCTACCTGTTCGGAGCGATGGCGATGGAAGCCGTCGGTCGTTCCGCAGGCGCCGTGGTGGTCGAGGTACGGCGTCAGTTCAAGGAAATCAAGGGCATCATGGAAGGTACGGCCAAGCCGGAATATGGCACCTGCGTTGACATGCTGACCAAGGCGGCGATTCGCGAAATGATGATTCCATCGCTGCTGCCGGTGCTGGTTCCAGTTGCCGTGGCCTTCGGCATGAACGCTCTGATGGGTCCCGGTGCCGGTGTGCGGGCACTGGGCGGCGTGCTGATGGGGACCATTGTGACTGGCCTGTTCGTCGCCATTTCGATGACCACCGGCGGCGGTGCCTGGGACAACGCCAAGAAGTACATCGAAGACGGCAACTTCGGCGGCAAAGGTTCCGAAGCCCACAAGGCGGCGGTGACCGGCGATACGGTCGGCGACCCATACAAGGATACCGCCGGTCCGGCGGTCAATCCGCTGATCAAAATCATCAACATCGTTGCTTTGCTGATTCTGCCGCTGGTGGCTTGATTCGAATTGAAGCAGGAATGGAAACGGCGGCCTCGGCCGCCGTTTTTTTGGCTAACGCTCCGCGCGTCAGTCGGCCAGATGCTCGTACAGCTTGGTGGAAAGATAGCGCTCGCCGTAGGACGGAATGATCACCACGATCAGCTTACCGGCATTTTCCGGACGGGCGCCCACCTGTAGTGCAGCCCAAGTCACTGCGCCTGACGAGATGCCCACCAGCAAGCCTTCGTCGGTGGCCATTCTGCGCGCTACCGCGAGTGCGTCGTCGTTACTGACGCGGATCACCTCATCGTAGATTTTGGTGTTGAGTATGGCCGGCACGAACCCGGCGCCGATGCCTTGAATGATATGCGGGCCCTTTGCTCCACCCGAGAGTACCGGGCTGGCATCGGGTTCCACGGCGATCATTTTTACCGCTGGCTTGCGTGCCTTGAGCACTTCGCCGACTCCTGTGATGGTGCCACCGGTACCAATGCCGGAGACGACGATGTCTACTTTACCGTCGGTATCGCGCCAGATTTCCTCTGCGGTGGTTTTGCGGTGGATTTCCGGATTCGCCGGATTCTCGAACTGCTGCGGCATGAAATGATTGGGTTTGCTGGCCGCCAGTTCGCCGGCTTTGGCGATGGCCCCGCCCATGCCTTCCGCGGCGGGCGTTAGGATCAGGTCGGCGCCGTAGGCCTTGAGCAGCAGGCGGCGTTCCTTGCTCATGCTTTCGGGCATGGTCAGAACCAGCTTGTAGCCGCGGGCCGCCGCTACCATGGCGAGGCCGATGCCGGTATTGCCGCTGGTCGGCTCGACCAGCGTGGTTACCCCGGGCTTGATCTTTCCAGCTGCTTCGGCGGCGTCGATCATCGAGATTGCGATGCGATCCTTGACGCTGTGGCCGGGGTTGAAGTACTCGAGCTTTGCCGCTATGGAGGCACCGAGGCCGGCGGCTAGTCGGTTGATAAGCACCAGGGGCGTGTTGCCGATCAACTCGGTGACGTTGCTGGCGATGTTCATTGGGCAGATCCTCCGCGAGTAATAGTGAGCGAGTAACAACGTTTCAGTGTAGCGCCGCCGTAGCAAAAAGTCGGCGCTCAGGCGGCTCGGCGCTTGAATTCGCGCAGGCGGAAGCCGAGCAGCCAGAGCGTGCCGAGATACAGCGTTCCGCCACCGGCAACCAGGGCTGAGAGTCGCGCCAGTTTGGGCACGGCCGCACCCTCCAACCATGTGGCGTCGCCATTTGCTCCCCAGATCAGGCCCAGTCCCATGACTGTCAGCGCTGCCGCCAGTTTGAGCAGGAACACCGGCCAGCCTGGGGCGGGGCTATAGACGCCGCGACTGCGCAACCCGCGATAGAGGAAGGCTGCGTTGAAACAGGAGGCCAGTCCGATGGAGAGCGCGAGGCCGGCATGCCTGAGCCAGCCGATAAAAGCAAAATTCATCAATTGGGTCAGCACCAGGGTCATGAGTGCGATTTTGACCGGGGTACGGATGTCCTGACGCGAGTAGAAGCCCGGCGCCAGCACTTTGACCAGAATCAGTCCGCTGAGGCCGATGCTGTACGCAACCAAGGCGGAGCGGGTTTGCAGCACGTCGGCGGCGCTGAAGGCGCCATGCTGGAACAGGGTGGCGAGCAGGGGCACTGCAAGAATTGCCAGCGCCAGCGCCGCGGGGAGGGTGAGCAGCAGCGTTAGGCGCAGGCCCCAGTCGAGCAGCGCGGAGAACTCTTCGTGTTGCCCGTTGGCGTGGGTTTTGGATAGGCTGGGCAGCAAGATAGTGCCCAACGCGGCGCCGAGTAGTCCGGCGGGAAATTCCATCAGTCGGTCGGCATAGTAGAGCCAGGAAACGCTGCCACTGGGCAGGAAGGAGGCGAAGATGGTGTTGATCAGCAGCGATATTTGCGATACCGAAACGCCCAGCACGGCCGGGGCCATCAATCTGAGGATGCGGCGCACGCCCGGATCGCTTAGCAACAGGCTGAAACGTGGCAGCATGCCAATCCGGGTCAGCGCTGGCACTTGGAGCCCAAGCTGCAACAGGCCGCCGAGAAATACCGCCCAGGCCAGGGCTACGACTGGGGGATTGAAATAAGGCGCCAGTACCGTTGCGCCGACAATCATTGCCACGTTCAGCAGTACTGGCGTAAAGGCGGGCAGCGCGAAGCGGCTCCAGGTGTTGAGGATGCCCGCCGCGAAGGCCACGAGTGACATGCAGATAATGTAGGGGAAGGTTATGCGGGTCAGTTGTACGGTGAGAGCGAACTTGTCTGGATCGGTCGCAAAGCCTGGCGCCGAAATGTAGATGATGATCGGTGTGGCGATCATGCCGATCAGCGTAACGGCCAGCACGGCGAGAAACAGTGCGCTGGCCACGTGATCGATCAAGCGCTTGGTTTCGTCCTCGCCGCGGCGATTCTTGTATTCCGCCAGGATGGGAACGAAGGCCTGGGAGAAGGCGCCTTCGGCAAACAGACGGCGCAGTAGGTTGGGTAGCCGGAAAGCCACGAAGAACGCATCAGTACCTGCACCTGCGCCGAACGCCCGGGCGATGACGAAGTCGCGGACGAAACCGAGGATGCGCGACAGGAGCGTCATGCCGCTGACGGTGGCGAGAGTCTTGAGCAGGTTCATGGGGTCGAATGTTAGGCGAAATCGGTGCTTGCAATGGTTTTGGTATCTGCCTATAATCGCGCGCTTTTCCAGCAACCTCGGAACACAGAACATGGCCAATACCGCCCAAGCCCGCAAGCGCGCCCGTCAGGCCGTCGCGCAGCGTGCTCACAATATGAGCCTGCGCTCGACGCTGCGTACTGCAATCAAGAAGGTACGCAAAGCCATCGGTGCCGGCGACAAGGCTGCCGCGCAGGCGGTTTTCAAGGAATCGCAGAGTGTCATCGATTCCATCGCTGACAAGAAAATCGTGCACAAGAACACCACAGCACGCTACAAGAGCCGCCTCTCCGCGGCCATCAAGGCGCTGTAAGCCCGTAGGAATTCCGACGATGCCGGGCCGTGGAAACGCGGTCCGGCATCGTTCGTTTACGTGCTTTATTGCCCGTTCGATTAGGGACGGCTGGGCGTCCAGGGCGCGCGCTTGAGTTGATTGTCCCGCGCGAAATTTTCCAGGAAGTGATAGGCCAGACGCTCGATGTCGTGGATGCGTACGTCCACGAAGACGCATTTCTCGCCCTCCCATGACCCCGGTTGAACATACGGGGAATAGGCCATGCGGCGTTCGGCGCCGAAGATCGACATGGTTCCGCAAAGCCGCTCGGCCCAGTCGCTGGGGCGAAAACGCTTGCCATCCTCGGTGACTCCGATGATGACGAAACTCTCGTGACTGGAGGTGTACATTGAGGCGCTGGTTGTTTGTGCGGCGAAGGGGTGTCCCTTCTCACGGTGCGCCGGATGTTAACCGACGACGGCTTTCTCCAGGCTTACGGGTCGCGGAAGAAACGGGCGGAATACGAATGGTTAATCGAATGGACGGGGAGATCATAAAATAGTTCTGTGAAATGAAGCCATAACGCTTGCACGCTCATAACCGGCTCCATATACTGACGCTATCCCAATGACTGGAAAGGGGTTTGTTAATGCATCCCCCGATGTTGATCAAATACGGTTTTCGTATTCGAACCCGTGTCGGATTGGTTGTGGACAATCTGATGATTCATGGGCGCGACGAGGCCGAGGCGCAACGCAAATTACGTCAGATGTATCGCGACTGCGAGATCATCGAGTGTATTTGCCATCACGGCGCAGTGCGCACACCGGTCGCCAATTACGAGCAGGTCATCAATCTGATCTTGCGCTAAGCCCGGTTTGCGTCAGAAATCCGGTTGTACACAGTTCTTCCAGCAACGCCCGGTAGTCGCGCGCTCCGCGGCTCAGGGCGTCGTGCCTGAAAATGTCGAGATTCACCGCAGGCGCTTCGGCAACCGCCACATTTTCAGAAATCACCGTTTCGCAAACGTCCTCGCCGAACTGTTTGCGCATGCGCTCGTGAATCTCGAAGCTCATTTTGCGTCGGCGATCGAAGCGGGTCAGTAGGTAGCGCCTTGGCAGGCGGCGCTTCAGTACCGGCTCCAGCGCCTTCAATGTCTTGTCTATCTGGGCGGCGCCGCGCAGCGAGAGGAAATCGGACGACACCGGGACCAGGACGCCATCTGCGGCAAAGATTGCATTCAACGAGAGTACGCCGAGGAAGGGGCAGCAGTCGATGATGGTTGCGCGCTGCGAATCATTGCGCTCACCGATCGCCTGATTGAGTTTGTTGAGGATGTTCGGCCCTTTGCCGAACAGCGAGTCGACCTTGATCAGTTCCGCGTGGGCCGGGATCAGCTTTCCTATGCCATCCCAAGCGATTTCGAGCATCGTAAGCGGGGCATTATTCTGATACAGCGCAAACAGGCTGCGCTCTGCTGCCACCGGCGCGCAGCCATGAATCGCCGACAGGTGTGCCTGAGGGTCGAGATCAACGAGCAGCACCTCTTGCTCCCGGCGGGCGAGGGCGGCGGCCAGGTTGAGGGCGGTCGTGGTCTTGCCGACCCCGCCTTTCTGATTGAAAACGGCGATGCGCATGGCGCCCACTATAGCCTGATCGGTGGGCCAATTTGGCGCTATCTCCCTATACAGAAGGAGATTTTTCCCTTAGTATTTCGAGACCTGAAAGCACGGCGGCGCAAGCCGCCGTGTGCTTTTTGAAAAACGACTTTCCGCTGAGCTTTGTGACGTCGCCCGGTGGGCGACGCGAGGTTTCTCCCATGCCACATCTGATGAACACCTATTCCCGTCTGCCGATAGCGTTTACGCACGGTGAAGGGTGCCGCCTGTTCGACGAACAGGGCAAATCCTATCTCGATGCGCTGGCCGGTATTGCCGTCAACACCCTCGGCCACGCCCATCCGCGTCTGACCGGTGCGCTCAGCGCCCAGGTCGGGCGTCTGATGCATACCTCGAACCTGTATCGCGTCCGCGAAGCGGAGACGCTATCGGACAAACTTGCCGCTATCGCGGCAATGGATGAAGTGTTCTTTTGCAATTCCGGGTGCGAGGCCAACGAAGCGGCGATCAAGCTGGCGCGTTACTACGGTCATCACCAAGGCATCGATGCCCCAGCCATTGTGGTGATGGAACAGGCTTTCCATGGCCGTACCTTGGCCACTCTGTCGGCAACCGGCAACCGCAAGGTCCAGGCTGGATTCGAACCCTTGGTTTCGGGGTTCGTGCGAGTCCCGTTCGACGACATCGCTGCCATCGAACAGGTGGCGGCCAACAATCCGAATGTGGTAGCGGTGCTGTTCGAGCCGATTCAGGGGGAGGGCGGAATCAACATTGCCCATCCTGAATACATGCGCGCGCTGCGCCGCATTTGCGACGAGAAGAACTGGCTGTTCATGGTGGACGAAGTGCAATGCGGCATCGGCCGCACCGGTGTATGGTTTGCCCATCAGCACGCCGGGATCAAGCCGGATGTGATGACTCTGGCAAAGGGCCTGGGCTCAGGCGTGCCGATCGGAGCCTGCCTGACGGCGGGCAAGGCCGCCGGAGTGTTCAAACCGGGTAATCACGGCTCGACCTTCGGCGGCAACCCGTTGGCCTGCGTTGCTGCGCTGACCACCCTGGATGTGATCGAGAGCGACCGCCTGATGGCCCGTGCGACGGAGCTGGGCGAGGCGATTCGCAGCGGTCTGCGCAAGGCGTTGGAGGGCGTTTCCTCGATTGCCGAGATTCGTGGCGATGGTCTGATGATCGGCGTCGAACTCGATCGTCCCTGTGGCGAACTGGTATTGCTCGCCCAGAATGCCGGATTGCTGATCAATGTCACAGCAGAGCGCGTGGTGCGCCTGCTGCCGCCGCTGGTGATGAGCGATGAAGAGGCGCGGCAGTTGGTTGCAATCCTTGCGGCTGTGGTTCGTGAATTCCTGGAGGCCTGACCCGGATGGAACCGAGGCATTACCTTCAGTTCAAGGATTTCACTCGCGAGGAGTACCGGCACATCTTCGAGCGTACCCGCTGGATCAAGGAAAAATTCAAGTCCTACCAGCAATACTGGCCGCTTATCGACCGCACTCTGGTGATGATTTTCGAAAAGGCGAGTACCCGTACCCGGCTATCGTTCGAGGCCGGCATGCAGCAGCTTGGCGGCAGCGCCATCTACCTCAATACTCGCGATTCCCAGCTCGGCCGCGGCGAGCCGGTGGAAGATGCGGCACAGGTAATCTCGCGGATGAGCGATATCGTGATGATCCGCACCTTCGAGCAGGACATTGTCGAGCGCTTCGCCGGCAGTTCGCGGGTGCCGGTGATCAACGGCCTGACCAACGAATACCACCCCTGCCAGATTCTCGCCGACATCTACACGTTCATTGAACACCGCGGCGACATTCGTGGCAAGACCGTAGCCTGGGTGGGCGACTCGAACAACGTCTGCAATACCTGGCTACAGGCCGCCGAGGTGTTCGACTTCAAGGTCCACGTATCGACGCCGCCGGGCTACGAGGTAGAACCTGAGCGTGCGGGTGTCCATGGCACCCATTTCGAGGCCTTCGCAGACCCAATGGATGCGGCGCGCGGCGCTCACCTAGTGACCACCGACGTGTGGACGTCGATGGGCTTCGAAGCGGAGAACGAGGAGCGCATGCGCGACTTTGCCGACTGGGAGGTCGATGTCGACATGATGAAGATCGCTCGACCCGACGCCGTATTCATGCATTGCCTGCCCGCTCACCGCGGCGAGGAAGTTGCGGCGGACGTGATCGACGGCCCGCAATCGGTGGTCTGGGACGAGGCCGAGAACAGGCTCCATGCGCAGAAGGCGTTGATGGAGTTTCTGCTGCTTGGACGCGTTGACGGCTGAAGAGTATTTTGAAATTCCTGCTTCGACGCAGGGTGGTTTGATCGACTGGATAACAACAGATGAGCGAAGTCAATAAAGTGGTTCTCGCCTATTCCGGCGGGCTCGATACCTCGGTGATTCTCAAGTGGCTACAGGATACCTACCAGTGCGAAGTGGTGACTTTTACCGCGGACCTGGGGCAGGGCGAGGAGCTTGAACCGGCGCGCAAGAAGGCTCTCAAGTTCGGCATCAAGCCGAAGAACATCTTTATCGACGATTTGCGCGAGGAGTTCGTCCGCGATTTCGTCTTCCCGATGTTCCGCGCCAACACCGTATATGAGGGCGAGTACCTGCTCGGCACCTCGATCGCTCGGCCGCTGATCGCCAAGCGTCTGATCGAAATCGCGCGCAAGACCGGCGCCCAGGCCATTTCCCATGGGGCTACCGGCAAGGGTAACGACCAGGTGCGATTCGAACTCGGCGCCTATGCGCTGATGCCCAACGTCAAGGTGATCGCGCCGTGGCGCGAGTGGGATCTGTTGTCCCGCGAAAAGTTGATGGCCTACGCCGAGAAGCATGGCATTCCCATCGACATGAAGCATCGCAAGGGCGGTTCGCCCTATTCGATGGACGCCAACCTGCTGCACATTTCCTACGAAGGCCGCCACCTGGAAAATCCGTCGGCCGAGGCCGAAGAATCGATGTGGCGCTGGACCGTGGCTCCCGAGAAGGCTCCGGCCAGACCCGAGTACTTGGATCTGGAATTCAAGCAAGGCGATCTGGTTGCCATCAATGGCAAGAAGATGAAGCCTCACAGCCTGCTCGCCACGCTTAACCAGATTGGCGGCAAGCATGGCGTCGGCCGTCTTGACCTGGTGGAAAATCGCTACGTCGGCATGAAGTCGCGCGGCTGCTACGAAACTCCGGGTGGCACGATTCTGCTCAAAGCGCACCGCGGCATCGAATCGGTGACCCTGGATCGCGAAGTCGCCCACCTCAAGGACGACCTGATGCCGCGCTATGCCAGCCTGATCTACAACGGTTACTGGTGGAGCCCCGAGCGTCGCGCTTTGCAGGTGCTGATCGACTATACCCAACAGAGCGTCAATGGCTGGGTGCGCGTCAAGCTCTACAAGGGCAGCGTGACGGTGGTGTCGCGCGACTCGAAGACCGATTCGCTGTTCGACCCGACCATCGCCACTTTCGAGGACGATGCGGGCGCCTACGACCAGAAGGATGCCGGCGGCTTCATCAAGCTCAACGCCCTGCGCATGCGCATCGCCGAAAACGCCCGCAGCAAGCGAGCGGCCAAGGCTGATGCCGATGTGGCGACACGAGCGGCGCGCGCCGCCAAGAAAATGGTGCCGGCCGGCAAGCCCCTCAAGGGTGCTGCCAAAAAGCCCGCAACCCGTAGGGCGCCGAACAAGGGCTGAGTCATGTTCGGTTTCAGTGAGGAGCAGGTTTCCAACTTCGGCATGACCTTCGTGCTGGGTGGATTCATGCTCTTCATGCTCTTCATCATCGGCGAATTGGCCTGGAAGTCGAAAGCGGGAAAGACCGGAACCTTCGTTCTGTTCTTCGTCCTCGCCTTCGGTATGGTGGGATTTGTCGCCAAGTTCATCATCCAGAAAATTTGGGGAATCTGAAATGTCGCAGTTCGATAACGTATCCGTGGTCAAACAGGCCAATGTCTATTTCGACGGCAAATGCGTCAGCCATACTGTCCAGTTCGCCGATGGCACGAAGAAGAGCGTCGGCGTGGTGCTGCCGTCGGCCCTGACCTTCAATACCGGTGCGCCGGAGATCATGGAAACCGTCGCCGGCTCGGTCCGCTACCGCTTGAAGGGTGATCAGGACTGGAAGATCGCGGCGGCTGGCGAACGGTTCAGTGTTCCGGGCAACTCCAGCTTCGACATCGAAGTCAGCGGTGAGCCCTATCATTACGTCTGCCATTTCGGCTGAACCTGGGAGAGACCGTCCATGCCTTCCTTCGACATTTCTTCCGAAGCCGATATGGTGGCCCTGAAGAACGCCATCGACGTAGCTGGACGGCATATCGGTAATCGCTACGACTTCAAAGGCACCAGCGCCAAAGTCGAACTCAACGAAAAAGACAAGACCATCACCTTGCACGGCGATTCCGAATTCCAGCTAAGCCAGATCAAGGACATCCTCTTTCCCGAAATGGAAAAAAAGGAGCGCGAAAGCACCAAGCGTCTTGACGCCGGCGACGTGCAGTCGGTTTCCGGCAACAAGGCCAAGCAGGAACTGAAGATAAAGGTCGGTATCGAGTCCGAACTGGCGAAGAAGATCGTCAAACTGATCAAGGACAGCAAGGTCAAGGTGCAGGCCAGCATTCAGGGCGACGTGGTGCGCGTCACCGGCGCCAAACGCGATCTGCTACAGGAAACGATTGCCTTGGTGAAGAAGACGGTCACCGATTTCCCGCTACAGTACGGCAACTTCCGCGACTAGAGCGCGATACTGGGGCGAGAACGACCGAAGAGCACCGAGATGACCCTGCATCGGGCGACCCAAGAGGAGAAAAGCATGCGCAGTATTGAATCGACCATCGGCGAAGGTGGCGTAGCGACCGTAGTTCTGAATCGCCCGGACCAGCTCAATGCCCTCAATTTCGATCTGGCCGACAACCTCCGTGCCGATCTCGACCGGTTTGCCGCCAGCGACGAGGTAAAGGCCATCGTCATCACCGGCGCCGGCCGAGCCTTCAGCGCCGGAGGCGATCTGACTTCCCTGGCGCCTGCACCCCAGGCCGACGGCCATATCGATTTGGGGCGTCAGGTCAGCGACGCGATGGCCAAACACTTCGGTCCGATGATGTCTGCGCTGATGGCCTTCCCGAAGCCCGTCGTCATCGCCATCAACGGTATCGCGGCCGGCGGCGCGGCCGGCATTGCTCTGTGCGGCGACGTTATCCTGGCCGGCCGTGCGGCGAAGATAAAGATCGTCCAGACCACTCAGCTCGGAATCGTTTCCGATCTCGGCGCCAGCTGGCTGTTGCAGCGTTCCATCGGTCGCCAGGGCGCGCTGGCGGTGATGTTGCTTGGCGAAGCGATCGGCGCCGAGCATGCCCAGCACCTTGGCCTGGTGTGGGAGGTCGTTGAGGACGACAGGTTGCTCGCACGGGCTCAGGAGGTTGCGCAGTCTTTGGCAAAGGTTCCCGCGGCAGCGGTTCGAGCTGCCCGCAACTTGGTCGATGCCGCGGCAACCCGCACCTTCGACGAGATGATGGAACTGGAGCGTCTCCACCTACGCGACCTCGCCGCCGCACCGGAACTTCTGACGCGGATAAATTTCTTTCTGAAAAAATAGGCGGTAGGTTAGTCGGTTGGGGCTGTGCGGAGTTCCGACTTGATTACCTTGCCCGAGGTGTTGCGCGGCAGCGCGGGGACGACGCGCAACTCTTTCGGAAGCTTGTAACGCGCCAGCCGCTCGCCGGCGAAGGCTTGCAATTCCTCCAGGGTCAGCGTTGCTCCCGGTTTCAGGGCGACTACCGCGACCACCCGCTCACCCCAGCGTGCGTCTTCTGCGCCGATTACCGCAACCTCGGCGATTGCCGCATGGTCGTATAGCACGCTCTCGATCTCTGCTGGATAGACGTTCTCCCCGCCGCTGATGATCATGTCCTTCAGTCGGTCGCAGATGTAGTAGTAGCCGTCCTCGTCCCGATAGGCGACATCGCCGGTGCGGAACCATCCGTCCGGTCCTTGGGCGGCTGCCGTGGCTTCAGGCTGTTTCCAGTAGCCTTTCATCACCGTGTCGCCACGTACGCACAGTTCGCCGGGCGTGCGCGGGGTCTCCAGCGGTCGGCCGGAGAAATCCACCAGCTGGACGTCGTTGAGCACACCGGCCTTGCCGCAGGAACCGAGATGGCTGATCGCTTCGTCGGTGTTGAGAAAGGTGGCGCCGGTGGAGGTTTCGGTCATGCCCCAGCACTGGCTGACAGGAATGTTGCGCATGCTGTAAATCTGCAACAGGGGTTCCGGCACCGGCGCCCCGCCGGCGACGATGATGCGCAGGCTGGAGAGGTCTGCGTCGGCGAATCCGGCATGCTGGCTGGCGAAGAGCATCATGGCCGGCACGGCGAAAATCGACGTTACCCGATAGCGTTTTATGGCGTCGAGGAATTTTCCTGCATCGAAATGTTTTTGCAGAACCACATGGCCGCCGGCCATCAACGTCGGCAGTGTGATGACGCACAGGCCGCCGGAATGGAACAGCGGTGCAGATGTCAGCGCCGTATCGTCGCCGTTGTAATTCACGGTGAGCATCCAATTCAGGTTGTTGGCCCACAGATTGCGGTGGGTCAGCATCGCGCCTTTCGGCCGCCCGGTGGTGCCCGAGGTGTACAGAATGGTTGCCACGTCGTCGCCCGCCACCTGGGCGGCGGGCGACGTTTCGGCCACGGAGCGCATCAGGGCATCACCGTCTTCCCAGCCGGCGGCAGCCTTGCCGAGGCCGATATAGCGGCGGCAGGGCAGGCTTGCGCGCACTGCATCGATGAGTCCCCGGTGGTCGGCGTCGGCCAGCAGCGTATGGACTTCCGCATCGTTGACGAGGAAATCCAGTTCGTGACTGGTGAGCCGGAAATTCAGCGGCACGAAAATGGCCCCGATACGCGCCGTGGCGAACAGCGCGACGAGGAACATCGAGTGATTGAATCCGAGGTAAGCGATCCGCTCACCCGGGGTTAAGCCGCCTGCCGCCAGAACCGTGGCCAGGCGTTCGATACGCTGTTGCATTTCGCTCCAGCGCCAGGTTTCCCCTTCGAAGGTGAGTACCGCCCGGTCCGGTGTGCGCAGCGCGCGGCGACGAAACCATTCCGCCAGTCCAATCATGTCCACGGCCGTTCCTTGTGTCAGTGCTTGAGCCCGCCGATCCAGTGGGCATAGAGGTGGTCGGCGACGACCCGCATCGCGGCGATGCGGGCGGCGGCGTGTTCCATCATCTGCTCCGGCGTTTGCACGGCCGGGCCGGGGGCGGCGTATTCATCCGCCCATTGCCGACTCCACTGCCGGATCATGTCCTCGGTCATCTCGACGTGGCATTGCATTCCGAGATGGGGGCCAAGGGCATAGGCCTGGTTGGCGCAGTGCGCACTAGCGAGAATCCGGGTGGCTCCGTGGGGGATCGAGAACGTCTCGCCATGCCAGTGGAAGGCTTCGAAGACATCAATGTCGCCTAGCCATTCGGCGGCCACCGGAGTGTCGCGAACGGGGGTCACGGCACCCCAGCCGATTTCCTTCGTCGGATTGCGTGTAACCCGTCCGCCGAGGGCTTTCGATATCAGTTGGCCGCCGAGGCAGTGGCCGATCACCGGCACATCGCGGGCAGCCGCAGTGCGGATCAGTTCCAGCACCTGACGGATCCAGGGCAGCTCGTCATTGACACTCATCGGCCCGCCCATGAAGCAAAGCCCGGCGAAGCCTGCAACGGAATTAGGCACGGCGGCCCCTTCGTCGATGCGGATCAGCTCCCAGGGAATCGAGTGGCGATCGAGGAATGTGGCAAAATAGCCGGGCCCTTCGAGCGGACTATGTCTGAAAACAGCGATGGGTTTGTTGAGTCGGCTCATTTCGTGCGGCTCGCACTTGATTGCAGTATCTGCGCGGCATTCTAGCGCTCCCCGGACGTCCCTCTGCCAAAGCCAGTGAACAGCCTGATCGTTTCTCCCTCTATCCAGCAGTTGCGCGCTCTGTTTCGCCGCGACAATCTGGTCGTGCCGGAGAAGGGGTGGCTCGAAAGTCCTGCGGAGAAGCCAGCCGCCGTGCTGGTGCCGCTGGTGCTGAGGCCGACCGGACTGACGGTGCTGTTGACGCAGCGTACCGCCCACCTCAATGACCACGCCGGCCAAGTCAGTTTCCCCGGTGGCCATCGCGATCCGGAGGACAAGGATCCAACTGCCACCGCGTTGCGCGAAGCCTGGGAGGAAGTGGGGTTGGCACCCAGTCAGGTCGAGGTGATTGGCTGGATGCCCGAATTTCCAACCATTACCGGCTTCCGCGTCACGCCGGTGGTCGGCCTGGTGACGCCGCCGCTGAATCTGAAGTTGGACGATTTCGAGGTGGCCGACGTGTTTGAGGTTCCCTTGCCGGTGATGCTCGATCCGGCCAACTGGCGGCGCGACAGTCTGGACAAGTCAGGCCCCAAACGCCAGTTCTGGGCCATGCATTGGCAGAGCCATTACATCTGGGGCGCCACTGCAGGAATGTTGGTGAATCTGATGCATCTGCTGCGCGCACATATCGAATTGGAGGCCGGAGCGTGAGCCTTTTTGTCGCTGTGATTGCGCTCATCATCGAGCAGTTTCGCCCTCTCGCCGCTGCGCGCTGGGTCGATGCCCCGCTGGCCGGTTTGGCCGAATTTCTCGAATCCCGTCTCAACGACGGGCAGTACCGTCAGGGCGTGATCGCCTGGTGCTTGGCGGTGGCTCTGCCGGCTGCCGTGGTACAGGGGATCTACCTAGCGCTGCTCTGGCTACAGCCTTTTCTGGCACTGCTTTTCGGCATTGCGGTGCTCTACGTGACGATGGGTTTTCGGCAGTTCAGCCATTTTTTTACCGATATCCACCTCGCGTTGCGCATGGGCGAGCTCGACCATGCTCGTGCGTTGCTCGGGCAGTGGCGCGGCAGCGTGGCGGACCGCCTTTCGAGCAATGAAATCGCCCGCCTGTCGATCGAACAGGCGCTGGTCGCATCGCATCGCCACGTGTATGCGCCGCTGGCCTGTTTCGCGTTGATCGGACCCGGCGGCGCCTTGCTCTATCGGCTGGCAGCGTTTTTCGCCGCCTGCTGGAGTATGCGCAGCGATCCGGCAACGCTGGCGGTCGGCCGTTTCAGCGAATTTTCGCGCCACGCCTTCGCCATCATCGACTGGTTGCCGGTGCGGCTTTCGGCGGCGGGCTTCGCCGTCGTCGGCGATTTCGAGGATGCAGTGTTCTGCTGGCGCACCCAAGCATCGGGCTGGCCCGATGCCTCCGCCGGCATCCTCATCGCCAGCGGGGCCGGCGCCATCGGCGTGCGCCTCGGCCAGCCGGTACGCGAGGGGCTCGACCTCGGCGATCGGCCCGAACTGGGTCTGGGCGAAGAGGCCGATGCTGATTACATGCAGAGCACTATAGGACTTGTCTGGCGTACCCTGTTGCTGGGACTGATGGTTCTGGCCTTGGTCTGGGTATCCAGCTGGGTGGGATAGATGTCGAACTTTCATCAGGAGCGGTAACAAAATGGCAAATAGAGAAGTCGTGGTGTTGAGTGCGGTGCGTACTGCGGTAGGAGAATTCGGCGGGGCGCTGAAGGATCAGGAACCGGGCGAGCTCGGCGCTCTGGTGGTGCGCGAATCGATCAAACGCGCCGGTGTCGACCCCGATCAGGTGAGCTTCGTTGCCGTCGGCTCGGTGATTCCCACCGACCACCGTTCCCCCTACGTCGGTCGCGTTGCCAGCGTCAAGGGCGGCCTCGATCCGGCCAAGCATGTCACCGTGACGGTGAATCGTCTCTGCGGCTCGTCGCAGCAGGCCATCGTTTCGACCGCCCAGGCGATCATTACCGGCGACGCCGATTTCGGTCTTGGCGTCGGCACCGAAGTCATGTCCAGGGGCGGCTACCTGATGCCGACAGCCCGTTTCGGCGCCCGCATGGGCGACGCCAAGGTGGTGGATTTGATGGTCTCGGTGATTACCGACCCGTTCGAGGGCTATCACATGGGCATTACTGCCGAGAATGTGGCGGCCAAGTGGGGCATCAGCCGCGAAGAACAGGATGCCTTCGCCCTCGAATCGCAACGCCGCGCCCTGGCCGCCCAAGCGGCCGGCCACTTCAAGTCGCAAATCGTTCCAGTGGAACTGGTCACCCGCAAGGGCGTCACGCTGTTCGAAACCGACGAGCGTCCGCGTGCCGACGTCACTGCCGAAAGTTTGGCGAAGATGAAACCGGCGTTCAAAAAGGACGGTACGGTGACAGCCGGTAATGCGTCCGGTATCAATGACGGTGCCGGCTCTATAGTGCTGGCCGAGGCCGGAGCGGCAGCTCGCGCCGGCTACAAGCCGATTGCAAGGCTGGTAGCCTGGGGTATTGCCGGAGTCGATAACAAGCTGATGGGCGAGGGCCCCATCCCCTCGACCCTGGTCGCGCTGAAAAAGGCCGGCCTGACACTCGACCAGATCGACGTGATCGAATCCAACGAAGCTTTCTCCGCCCAGTCGCTGGCGGTGCTCAAAGGCCTCGGCCTTGATCCGAAGAAGACCAACCCGAACGGTGGCGCGGTGGCGCTGGGCCATCCGGTGGGGGCGACGGGAGCCATCATCGTCACCAAGCTGCTGCACGAACTGCACCGTGTTCAGGGCCGTTACGGCCTGGCGACGATGTGCATCGGCGGCGGGCAAGGCATTACGACGATTTACGAACGACTCTAATCATCGACGGCAGCAGCAAAGCCCGGCTCCTTCAAGGGGCCGGGCTTTTTTTCGCCCCTTGTCTCAGCCCGAGGACACGTCTGCATCGGCGCGCGTGCCGCATAATTCGTCCGTTGCCACCGCTTGTCATTTCATGACTGCCAATAAATCGCAAATCGCTTCCTGGGGCATAGCCGCCCTTGCATTGTTGCTTGTGGTCCAGTTCCATCTGCTGCCCGCGCTGATGGGCGGACTGCTGGTTTTCGAACTGGTGCGTATCCTTGCCGGCAAGCTTGCCGTCGGCAAGGCGCGGCTGGTGGCGGTAGTGATCATCGCGGTGCTGGTGATCGCCGTGGTCAGCATCGTGACCGTGGGCTTGGTGGCCTATTTCCGTTCCGACGCGGGCAGTCTGCCTGCCTTGCTGAAAGAGATGGCACGGATCATTGACCGTAGCCGAAGCACCTTGCCGCCCTGGCTGGCGAGCAACCTGCCCGCCGACGCCGATGCGATTCACAGCGCTGCGGTGCTCTGGCTACGCGAGCATGCGGCGGAAGTGCAGATGCTTGGCAAGGAAGCCGGCCGCGCCGCCGCCTACGGTCTAATCGGCATGATTGTCGGTGCGCTGCTGGCCTTGCAGGAGGTCACCCATCATTCGCACCTCAAGCCGCTGGCGCAGGCGCTACAGGAGCGGGCGCTGCGGCTGGCGGAGTCCTTCCGTCGCATCGTCTTCGCCCAGGTGCGCATCGCCGCCCTGAACGCCCTTTTCACGGCGATTTATCTGGCGATTGCGCTGCCCCTGTTGGGCGTTCATCTCCCCTTTACCGGCAGCATGATTCTGTTTACCTTTGTTGCCGGCCTGCTCCCAGTGGTCGGCAACCTGCTGTCCAATACGGTGATCGTGGTGGTCAGCCTTACGCATTCGCCCGGCACCGCCCTCGGCTCACTGGTGTTCTTGGTGGTGATCCACAAGCTCGAATATTTTCTCAACGCCCGTATTGTCGGCGGCCAGATCAACGCACGGGCCTGGGAGTTGCTGCTCGCCATGCTGATGATGGAGGCGGTCTTCGGCTTACCCGGCGTAGTGGCTGCGCCGGTGTACTACGCCTACCTGAAGGATGAACTGAAGGGTCGGGGGCTGGTTTGAAGTCTGCCGCCGAGGTGTTGGGCGCTCCCTGTCCCTGCGGCAGCGGAGCTTCCTATGCATGCTGCTGTGCTCCCTGCCATCGGGGCACACCGGTCGCTACCGCGGAAGCCCTGATGCGCTCTCGTTATTGTGCCTACGTGCTCGGGCTGGATCGCTATCTGACGGAGACCTGGCATCCCAGCACCCGGCCAGCGCGCTGCGAAACAGACGATTCGCCGCCGGCCAAATGGCTTGGGCTCGAAATCAAGGCTGCTGGCGAAACCTGGGTCGAATTCGTCGCCCGCTACAAGGTGAATGGTCGCGCCCATCGGTTGCACGAGGTGAGCGACTTCGTTCGGGAAGATGGGCGCTGGTATTACCTGTCCGGGAGCTTTCCCGAGAACTGAGGCAGGCATGCAGCGATCCAAAGCGGCGATCGATAGTCCGTGCCCGGGAAACAGAAATCGACTCGGCTAAGGATTGAAAAGCAAGGACTGCGCAAGGTGTCGCGTTTAATATGCAGGACGGTGAAGGCGCTGTGCGCTGCTGACTAGATGGGTAAACGATGCACAAGGATCAGGAAATCCAGGCAATCGGGCGACTTTTCTTTGAGTTGACCCGGGTTAGCGTCGCGGATGGCGGCCTCGATGAGCTACAAGCCCGGCTGTTTGATCTGCTACGCGATCTTCCAGGTATCCGGATTATTCCGAAGAGCGCGATTCTGCTGTTCAATCCCCGCAATCGCCTGATTCAAGTGGCTCAGTTTGGACTGGCGCCGGCATGGTTGCATCACGTGCAGTACGACGATGGCGTCGATGCGGTCAGCGTTAGCCGAGGGCAGGCTTATGTATGTACACCGAGAGTACATTTGCCTCCACTGTCTTTGCTCGATGTAGACGGCGACGCGCCGTGTTTCGTGTTGCCGTTGCGAGAAGAGAGCCGGCAACTCGGGCGGATGCTTCTTTTCATCGAACCGAACTGGGTGCCCGACCCGATGGCGATTCAGTTCATGTCCGATCTGGCCGGCACCATGTCCGCGCTGGTAGCGCGCTGCCTGATCGACGAAACCCTGCGTTTGCGCGAGCTTGAGCTGGAGGATGCCCGTACCGACGCGATTCGGCGGCTAGGTGCGGCATCGGAGTATCGCGACAACGAAACCGGCATGCACGTAATGCGCATGACCCACTACGCGAATGCGATTGCTGGCGCGATGGACTTGCCGGCCGAAATGCGCGAGTTGCTGTCGATTTGCGCGCCGATGCACGACGTTGGAAAAATAGGCATTCCCGACGCCATTCTGCTCAAGCCGGGTCGCCTTACCATCGACGAATTCGAGGTCATGAAGACCCACACCGAGATTGGCAAACGCCTCCTGACGGGGGACGACAGCCTGATCGCTGCCGCTTCCGATATCGCGAACTACCACCATGAGCGGTGGGACGGGACCGGCTACCCCAATGGCCTCGCCGGCGAGGCCATTCCGGTATTGGCGCGTATTTGTGCGATCGCCGACGTTTTCGACGCGCTTACTTCGGTGCGCCCTTACAAACACCCATGGCCGCTTGAGGAAGCGATCGAGTGGGTTCGCAGTCAGGCGGGAATTCATTTCGATCCGGTGGTGGTGGCTGCCTTCGAGCGCGCGTTGCCGCAGATATTGCGTATCCGCGAACTGTACCGCGACGACATTATCGATCCCAAGCAAATCCTCAATCTGCCTCACGCAGCCCACCGTGACTTGGCATGGATACCGTGGGATGAGGAGTTGCGTATCGGTATCGATGTTATCGACGAGCATCATCGTTATCTGTTCGACTTGGCCAACGACTTGTTCGATGCGGTTGCCAACAGACGCGGTTCCCGGGACGTATTGCGTGTACTGAAGGCGCTCGATCAATATGCCCAGGTTCACTTCCGTGCCGAAGAACGGATGATGGAAAGTCATGGCTACTCGGCGTTGGGACGGCAGCAGGAGCAGCACCGGCATTTTGAGGAGAAATTGCGCGAGTTCAATGGGGAGTTCCACGACAATCCGCTTACGGCACAGTTCGACGTTCTGCGTTACCTGAGCAGATGGCTGATCCAGCATATTCGTCGCGAAGATGCGATGCTGAAAGTGCTTGTCGATGGATCGTGAGGAGGTTGACGGAGATCAAGTCGTTCGCGACAACCCCGTCACCGGATAGGCCTTGCAACCATAGAATAGCCGCCATGAAACTACAGGCCAAAATCTGGCTGGGAACGGGCATAGTCATCGCGTCAATCATGACGCTGGATCTATTTCTTGGTTACCGCGACATCGAGAATCAGGTTCGCAGTCACTTGGATGAAGAGGCACGCATCATTCGAGCTATTTTGATGGCTACGCGTCGCGTCTATCACCAGCAGTTCGTCGCCAGCGAACTTCCGCTCAACGACAAGACCGTTGGTTTTCTTCCGGCCCATGCGCTTTCACGCATTTCGGCCGATTTCCCCAAATGGATCGAGAGCGGCCTCCGTTTCAACAATGTTTCCGATAAACCCCGCAATCCGCGCAACCAGGCCGACGCCGACGAACTGGTGGCGATGGAGTGGTTTCGCGCTAACCCGAATGCTCCCGATCACGTCAGCGTGATCAGCGGCGCCAAGGGGGCTGTCCTGTATCACTTCACTGCCCCAATCTGGGTTGAGACCTATTGCCTCAAATGCCATGGCGACCAGGCGATGTCCCCGGCCACTATTCGCGATACTTACACGGCGGCTTACGACTACAAGGTAGGCGATCTGCGTGGTGTGATGAGCATCAAGCTGCCGATGGATGAGATTCGACAGCGCGTGATGGCGGCATGGATGCAACTTTTCTGGATCCGTGCCGGCGGGTATGTTCTCTTGATGCTGCTGCTTGGCGCGTTGATGCAGCGTATGGTGACTCGCCGCTTGGCACGACTCGAACACGCTTCGCGCCGCATGCAGGCCGGAGACCTTTCGGTTCGTGTGGACCTGTCCGGTAACGACGAGGTTTCGCGCCTGGCCGACGGTTTCAACGAAATGGCTACAGCCATCGAGCAGCACGATGCGCAGGTTGCGCGCCTCAACCAGATCTATGCCGCGCTCTCCGAGACCAACCAGACCATTGTCCGGGTTGAAGGCGAAGCGGAGTTGCTCGACCGCATTTGCCGAATCGCCGTCGAATATGGTGGTGCTCAACTGGCCTGGATCGGGCGTGCGGACGAAACCCGCTCCAACATTGTCGTTGCGGCCCGCTTCGGCAGCGGCCTCGATTTTCTCGATGGCATCCGTCTGCCGCTCGATTCATTGGCTTCTGAACGACGGGGACCCTCGGCAACCGCATGGAAAACGAATCGGCCGGTAATCGTCCAGGATTACCTGTCGGCCGAGTCGACGCGCCCCTGGCATGAACGGGCGCGTCCTTTCGGATGGCAAACCAGCGCCGCCTTCCCGATCGTTCGCGGCGGGGAAGTTCATATGGTGCTCAGTCTGTACCACACCGAGCCCCGCGCGTTCGACGAAAAAATGATTGCCCTGTTAAGCGAGATGGCGATGGATATCGGCTATGCGCTGGATCGCATCGACCTGGTTGCCGAGCAGAAGCGCCTGAGCGCGGCGATGCGCGAGAGCGAGGAAAGGTACCGCGCGGTCGTAACCACGTCACAGGACGGCTTCTGGCTGGCCGATAGCGACGGGTACCTGCGCGAAGTCAACGATGCCTATGTCGAGTTTTCAGGATATAGCCGTGAAGAGTTGCTTTGCCTTCGGGTCAGCGACATCGTGGTGGCCGAGTCTGCGGAAGCAACGTCCAGTCGTTTCCAACAGGTCAGGCGGGAAGGTGCCTCGCTCTTCGAGAGTCGCCACCGTACCAAATTCGGGGAAATCAAGCCGGTCGAAGTCAGCGCAACATATATGCCGGAGCAGGGCGGATGTTTTTCGGTTTTCATTCGCGATCTGTCAAAACGTGACGAGGCTGAAGCGCGTATTCAGCATCTGACGCATTTCGATACGTTGACCGGGCTGCCCAATCTCACCTTGTTTGCCGATCGTTTCGCCCAAGCGCTGGGTTTCGCGCAGCGGAACGACGAACCGCTGGCGCTGATATTCCTGGATCTCGATCATTTCAAGAACATCAACGACAATCTCGGCCACCGGATCGGCGATCTGCTGCTGATTGAAGTAACCCGCCGCTTCCAGAATATCCTGCGCGCGGAGGACACGGTTTCCCGGCTGGGCGGCGACGAGTTTGTCCTGCTGCTGCCGCATGCCGATGCGGAAAGAACGGCACATGTCGGCCAGAAGCTGCTTCAGGCGGTTGCGCAACCCGTCGTCATCGAAGGTAGCGAACTGGGCGTCACTTCCTCGATGGGTATCGGCTTGTACCCGACCGACGGCAAGGATTTCGAGACATTGTTGCGCAAAGCGGATACCGCCGCCAACTGGGCGAAACAGGAGGGGCGCAACACGTATCGTTTCTTCGCTCCCGAAATGCAGGCGCGCTCGGCCCGCCTCCTGCAGTTGGAAACGGCTCTGAGACGGGCGCTCGAGCGCGACGAATTGCTGCTCCATTATCAGCCGCAGATCGATCTTGGGAGCGGCGCCATCGTCGGCGTCGAGGCGCTTATCCGCTGGCGCCATCCCGAGCAGGGGCTGATTTCTCCGGCAGAGTTCATTCCGATTGCGGAAAGCAGCGGGTTGATCTTGCCGATTGGCGAATGGGTCTTGCGCACGGCCTTGAAGCAGCTGAAAGGGTGGATGGACGACGGACTGCCGCTTCGCCAAGTGGCCGTCAATCTTTCTGCTGTGCAGTTTCGCCAGCAGGATCTGCCGGCGATGATAGAAAGCCTACTGGCCGATGCGGGACTGCCTAATTCCTGTCTGGAGTTGGAGTTGACCGAGAGCGTGACGATGGAAGATCCGCTGGCCGCCATTGCGATGATGGACGCATTGCATGCGCGAGGCGTTATGATCGCCATCGATGATTTCGGCACCGGTTATTCCTCGCTGAATTACTTGAAGCGTTTTCAGGTCGACAAGTTGAAAATCGACCAATCCTTCGTGCGCGACATTACACACAATCACGAGGACGGTGCGATTGTCCAGGCGATCATCAATCTCGCCACGACATTGAAGTTCAAGACCATCGCCGAAGGTGTTGAAACCGGCGAGCAACTCGACTTTCTTCGCGCCCACGGCTGCCAGGAGATTCAGGGCTATCTTTTCAGCCGCCCCCTGCCGGCCGTCGAGCTTGCCGACTGGGTCCGTGATTGGCGTAGGGAGAAAGTCAAAGGTTAGGGGGCGGCCGAAAAAAAGGCACGCCATGGCGTGCCTTTTTTGTCGATATGGAACGACAGCCTATTGCCCGGTTCTTGTTTCCACCATCTGCAACGGTTCGCTGACAGCCACTGTTACAGGTTTCGGCTTGCGACCAAGTACCTGCGGCGGGTTATCAAGCGGGATTGCCTGGGAGCATTCGGCGGCGGTTTCGATCATTACCAGTCCGACCTTTTGCAAATTGGCGGAAAAATTCGCTACCGGGGCTGTAGAAATAGCCGGCGGCGTTGCTGCCGGAGCTTGTTGAGTTTCGGCAAACAGCGGCGCTTGCGCGGCGGCACCTACGGCGACGGGTGGCGGCACTGCCACTTCCACAACGGTCTGTACAACCGGCGCTGCGATCGGTGCGGGTGCGACGGCCGGCTCGTCGATTACCTGAGGCGTGGATGCGACCAACGAGGCGGGCACAGCCAATATCGTTTCCTCGGCGACTACTGCTGTAGCCATTGCCACGGCCACCGGTGCCGTTTCGGCAGCGACTGGCACGGCGTCGGCGATGATCGCCGACGTTTCGGCTATCGATGCGGCATCGGCGAACGGAGCGCCAGCCTCGGTGCCCGGCCGTTCATCGCTGCGACGTTCGCCACGACCGCGGCCGCCGCGACGGCGACGGCGTTGTTCGCTCTGGCCTTCGTCTTCGCCAACCGGGTTCGGACGTGTTTCACCTTCGGCCGCACTGTCTGCCTTAGGCGCCTGTTCTGTGCGCGGCGGGCGCGGCGGTCTGGGTTCCCGCGGCTCGCGGGGTTCCCGTGTTTCCCGCGGCTCACGCCCTTCGCGGGGTTCGCGTTGCTCCTTGTTGATTTCGGCCGGGCGTTCGTCGCGGTTGCGTTCGCCGCGCTGGCGGCGTCCTTCGCCGCCCTGTCCGGTCTGTGTCGCCTGTTCTTCGCGCGCTTTGGGCGGGCGTTGCTCGTTACGTTCCTTGCGCTCACCGTTTTCCCGGCCTTCGCGCGGTTCGCGGTTGCCATCACGCACATCGCGGCGATTGCGCGGGCGCCCGCGCTCGCCGCGATCACCCCGTTCGTTGCGTTCGCGCCGGCCGCCGGTCTTGCCAATCTTCTCTTCGCTGACCGGCTTGACCTCTTCCTTGCTGCCAAACAGGAAGGAAATGACCTTGCCAAAGAGGCCCGGTTCGCTCTTGATTTCGGCCTTGGCTGCGGATTTCGGTTCGACTATCGGGGCGGGCTGATCCGGGGTAATGCCCTTGACCGCTGCTTCGGCCTTGGCCGGTTTCGCCTCATTCTGCGCCGATGGGGGCTGATAGGTTTCCTCGACGGGTTTCTCGGCCATCTGGTAACTGGCCAAGGTCAGTCCTTCGGCGTTCAACTGGTCGTGCCGCAGACGAATAATTTCGTGTGCCGGCGTTTCCAGGTGACGATTGGGGACGATGACGAGGTTGACACGGTGACGCATTTCTATGCGGGCGATGTCGTCGCGTTTTTCGTTGAGCAGGAAAGTGCCGACGTCGACCGGAACTTGCACGTGCAGGGCACCGGTATTCTCCTTCATCGACTCCTCTTCGAGGATGCGCAGGATGTGCAGTGCCGCGGATTCGGTGGAACGGATATGACCGGTGCCGGTGCAGCGCGGGCAGGTGATGTAGCTGGTCTCGGCGAGTGCCGGGCGCAGCCGCTGGCGCGACAATTCGAGCAGGCCGAAACGACTGATCTTGCCGGTCTGGACGCGGGCGCGGTCGTGGTGCAGGGCATCGCGCAGGCGGTTTTCGACTTCGCGCTGGTTCTTCGACGATTCCATGTCGATGAAGTCGATCACGATGAGTCCGCCCAGATCGCGCAGGCGCAACTGGCGGGCGATTTCGTCGGCGGCTTCGCAGTTGGTGCGGAAGGCGGTTTCCTCGATGTCGCTGCCCTTGGTGGCACGACCGGAGTTGACGTCTACCGACACCAGGGCTTCGGTGTGGTCGATGACGATGGCGCCGCCCGAGGGCAAGGTTACCTGGCGCGAGTAGGCGGACTCGATCTGATGTTCGATCTGGAAGCGCGAGAACAGCGGAACATCGTCCTTGTAGCGCTTGACCCGATTGACGTTGCCCGGCATCACATGGGCCATGAACTGCTGGGCCTGATCGTAGATGTCGTCGGTGTCGATGAGTATTTCCCCGATTTCCGAGTGGAAATAGTCGCGGATGGCGCGGATGACCAAGCTCGATTCCTGATAAATCAGGAATGCACCGGTTTGGCCTTGCGCGGCGCCTTCAATGGCGCCCCACAGCTGTAGCAGGTAGTTGAGATCCCACTGCAATTCTTCGGCGTTGCGGCCGATGCCGGCAGTGCGGGCGATCAGGCTCATGCCCCCAGGGACGTCGAGTTGATCCATTACGTCGCGCAGCTCCTGGCGCTCCTCGCCCTCGACGCGGCGCGATACGCCGCCGCCGCGCGGGTTGTTGGGCATCAGTACAAGGTAGCGGCCGGCCAGCGAGATAAAGGTGGTGAGGGCGGCGCCCTTGTTGCCGCGCTCGTCCTTTTCGACCTGGACGATGAGTTCTTGTCCAACCTTGAGCGCATCCTGAATACGCGCCCGGCCGGGTTCAGAACTGGGCTGGAAATAAGTGCGGGCGACTTCCTTGAAAGGCAGGAAGCCGTGGCGCTCGGCGCCATAATCGACAAACGCCGCTTCGAGGCTGGGCTCGATGCGGGTGATGACGGCTTTGTAAATGTTACTTTTGCGTTGCTCTTTGGCGGCTGATTCGATGTCGAGGTCAATCAGTTTCTGACCATCGACGATCGCGACGCGGAGTTCCTCAGCCTGCGTCGCATTGAATAGCATGCGTTTCATATATATGTGCTCCCGCGCGCGGGCAGGGCACGACGACGCCACAGGATACGAAGTATCAGGTGGCAGGTGACTCGGTTTGCGGTGCTAGGGATTGATCCATCAGTTTGTTGAGCAAACGGTTGTCGGTTATTTTTGTTTGGTCCCGGTCTGGCAGGTCGCAACAACCAGGGCTAAGCAATCGTCGGTGCCGGTTAAGCGCGCAATTTCAAGTAGACTCGCTGCTTCGGGTGAGCGAGATACCCCTTGTTTCGGATTGCTGGGATGCGTGATTGGCAGGGGGCGCCGAAATTCTGCGTAGTCCTGAACCCAATTTTCACCCCAATGCCTGCGTCGGCTTCTGTGTCGCCTTTGAGACAAGGCGGGCAGGGCGCGCGGGCAACGCTCCGGGATCGACGCCTCCGATGCCGCTTCGGGCCATCGGGCACGCCGTCGCGGGACGGCAAACCGGTTCATATTGTATTTCAGAATGAATGATTTAAGTAAAGATTCGGCGACCCTTCTCGAAGTCGGTGAAGAGTCGGCCGGTCAGCGTATCGATAATTTCCTCCTGCGTCTGGCCAAGGGCGTGCCGAAGAGCCATGTCTATCGCGTCCTGCGTAGCGGCGAAGTGCGGGTGAACAAGGGCCGCATCGGCGCCGACTACCGCCTTCAGCTGGGTGATGTGGTTCGCGTGCCGCCGATCCGGGTCGCCGACCGGCCGGTCGCGGCGGCCGTTCCGGCACGGGATTTCGCGGTGGCGTTCGAGGATGACGCACTGATCGTGATCGATAAGCCGGCCGGCGTGGCGGTGCATGGCGGCAGCGGCGTTAGTTTCGGCATCATCGAGCAGCTGCGCCGCGCCCGCCCCCAAGCCAAGTTTCTCGAACTCGCCCATCGCCTTGATCGGGAGACATCCGGTCTGCTGCTGGTGGCGAAGAAACGTTCGGCACTGACCCGATTGCATGATCTGTTTCGCGACGGTGGCATCGCCAAGCGCTATTTGGCCTTGGTCCGCGGGCGCTGGATGAACCCGACCCAGCACGTACGGCTGGCCTTGCACAAGTATTTAAATGCGGAGGGAGAGCGCCGCGTTTCGGTCTCGGCGGAGGGCAAAGAGGCGCATTCCATCGTCCGCCTGGTCGCGCGTTGGCAGAATTTCAGTTTGGTCGAAGTCGAACTGAAAACCGGACGCACACACCAGATTCGAGTTCATCTCTCTCATCTCGGCTTTCCGCTTGCCGGCGACGACAAGTACGGCGATTTCGCGCTGAACAGGAGCTTGCAAAAGGTGGGACTTAAACGCATGTTTCTGCATGCGGCGCAATTGTCGTTCCCGCATCCGCTAAACGGGGACCGGGTCGCGTTGGCGTCATCGCTGCCGGCTGAGCTTGCCGCGTTTGTTGTCAGACTCGATGCCCATGAGAAAAGAGACTATGGCCAGACGCTATGAACTGATCGTTTTCGACTGGGATGGCACGCTGCTCGATTCGGCGGCCGCCATTGCGGCCTCGATCCAGGCGGCTGCGCGGGATCTTGGGTTGGCGCCGCCCAGCGACCAGCAGGCGCGTCACATCATCGGTCTCGGACTGGACGACGCGTTGCGTCATGCGCTGCCCGATTTGCCGCGCGCTCGATATGGGGAACTCTCGGCCCGCTATCGCCAGCATTACCTTGCTCAGGATCAGGCACTTACGCTGTTTGCCGGTGCCGAAGAGCTGATCCGTGCGCTTGGAGCCCGCGGACACATGCTTGCGGTCGCTACCGGCAAGAGCCGCCACGGCCTGGAGCGGGCTTTTGAGACCAGTGGTCTGGGCTCCCTGTTCCACGGCAGCCGTTGCGCCGACGAATGCCATTCCAAGCCTCACCCGCAGATGCTGGAGGAGTTGATCGATGAATTCGGTACTACAGCCGAAACGACGTTGATGATTGGCGATACCAGTCATGACATGTTGATGGCGCACAACGCCGGAGTCTCTGCTGTGGCTGTGAGTTATGGCGCCCATGATCGTCAGGCGCTGCTGTCGCTCGAACCGCTGCATTGCGTTGATTCGATGGGAGAGCTGTCCGCATGGCTGAGCGCGAACGCCTGATCTGCGCTAGCGCCGACGTCGTCGAAGGCGGCATCGGAATTCGCTTCAGCGTCGTCCGGTTGGGAAGGCAGGAGCCAGCGTTCGTCGTTCGATACCGCGGCAAGGTTTACGGCTATCTGAACCGCTGCGGCCACGTTCCGGTGGAGATGGACTGGCAGGAAGGCCGGTTCTTCGACAGCAGCGGTTTATACTTGATCTGCGCCACCCATGGCGCGCTTTACGCGCCGGAAAGTGGCGCCTGTCTCGGCGGGCGCTGCAACGGCCGTGGTCTCACTGCACTGTCGGTGAGCGAAAGCGACGGCCAGATTTACCTCACAGAGAACGATTGATGTCCGATAACAATTCGCCCGCTACAGAATCCGGCTGGGAACGCCGGGTACTTGAAAAACTCGCCCTCGACGGTTTGGTCGAACAGCGGCGGCGGCGGCGCTGGGGGATTTTCTTCAAGCTGCTGGGTTTTACGTATGTCGGCTTGATGCTTGCACTGCTGATTGACTGGGGTGGTGAAGCCGAGCGACTGGGCGATGGCAAGCGCCATACGGCGGTGATCGAACTGGACGGCGTGATTCAGGCCAAAGGGGACATCAGTGCCGAGCACGTCCTCGGCGCGTTGCAAGCTGCCTTCGAGGACAAGGGAACCGCGGGCGTGATCCTGCTCATCAACAGTCCCGGCGGCAGCCCGGTCCAGGCGGGCATGATCAACGACGAAATCCGCCGTCTGCGCGTCAAACACCCGACGGTACCGCTCTACGCCGTGGTTGAGGACGTCTGCGCCTCGGGCGGTTACTACGTTGCCGCTGCTGCGGACAAGATCTTTGTGGATAAGGCCAGCATTGTCGGTTCCATCGGCGTGCTGATGGATGGCTTCGGCTTTACCGGCGCGATGGAGAAACTGGGTGTCGAACGCCGCTTGCTCACGGCGGGGGAAAACAAAGGTTTCCTCGACCCGTTCTCGCCGCAGAACAAGGAACATCGGGAACATGCGCAGGAAATGCTCAATGAAATCCACCAGCAGTTCATCGACGTGGTTCGCCAAGGGCGCGGCAAGCGCCTGAAGGAGACCCCGGAGATGTTCTCAGGACTGATGTGGACTGGTTCGAAGAGTGTCGAACTTGGTTTGGCCGATGCCTATGGCACCCTGGAGTCGGTGGCTCGTGATGTCGTCAAGGCTGAGGAAATTCGCGATTACACGGTCAAGCCCAACTTCGCCGAGAAATTTGCGCAGAAATTCGGTGCCGACATGGCGCAGGGTGCGGTCAACGCCCTGGCGCGTTTCAGTCTGCGCTGAACAAAAGGAATACGGTCGGACGCCGCTCCAGGACGGGCGGCGGTTTCTTTTTCCAGATGGCGACCGTGTGCGTCGCAATGAATTGGCCCGGCAGGGTAAGGTCGGTGGCGACGCAGAGCCGCGTTCCGGTTTGGCAGGCGCCGAGCAGCGCGTGGAACAGGGCGGCATTGCGATACGGCGTTTCGATGAAAATTTGCGTCTGCTGTAGCCGGCGTGAGTCTTTTTCCAGTTCGCCGATTTTTTTGCCGCGCTCTGGTTCCCGAGCCGGTAGATAGCCGTGGAAGGCGAAGCGCTGACCATCCAGGCCGCTGGCCATCAGTGCCAGCAGCAAGGATGAGGGACCTACCAGCGGACGGACGCTAATGCCGAGTTCATGGGCGCGGCGGACCAGCAGCGCACCGGGATCGGCAACGCCGGGGCAACCTGCTTCGGACATTAGGCCGAGGTCGTGGCCGTCCTGTAGCGGTGCGAGCAGCCGATCGATTTCCGTTTGCGTGAGTTGTTCCGGCAGTTGCTCAACGGCGATCTCGCGTAGTGGAATCGGGTGTCCCAACCGCTTTAGCTCGGCGCGGGCCGTCTTGGCGTTTTCGACGACAAAATGGCTCAGTCGACATGCGACATCGCGCGTGGCCTGCGGTAGGAAGTCGGGCCAGGGCAGATTGCCTAGTGCGACGGGTATCAGATAGAGTGCGCCGGACATGCGGCGCCGCTCAGGGGGTGTTTACGCCCTCTGCGCGCAGCATCGCGCAGAGGGCGATCAGCGGCAGGCCGACGAGGGCGTTCGGATCGTCGCCACGCAGATATTCCAGCAGGGAAATGCCAAGGCCCTCGGATTTGGCGCTGCCGGCACAATTGAGCGCATCTTCCTTGTCCAGATAGCGGACGATTTCGGCGTCCGACAGTTCGCGGAACTTCACCTCGGTGGCAATCCCGCGCAGATGGGTGCGGCCGCTTGCGGCATTGAGCAGGCACAGGCCGGTATGGAAAATCACTGCCTTCCCGCTCATTGTTCGCAATTGGGTGATGGCGTTCTGCCGTGTGCCTGGTTTGCCGAAACGTAGTGCGCCGCTAAAGGCGACTTGGTCTGAGCCGATGATCAGCGCGTCGGGGAAATTCTGTGCCACCGCCCGCGCTTTCAGTGTCGAGAGGCGTTCGGCGGTTGCGGCGGGTGCTTCTTCGGCCAAGGGGCTTTCGTCGACATCGGGTGCCGCGGTTTCGAAAGGGATCTGTAGGCGGGACAGCAACTCGCGGCGGAAGGTGGAAGTGGAGGCGAGTACCAGCCTCGGGGCAGTGCGCGGCATGTTTTTGATTTGACTGTAAAACGGCCGGCATGATAGCATTCGCGCCCTTTATGTCGAGCCAAGACAATCAGGATTTGAGCCGGGCCTATATTGACGGCTTCGAGTTCGCCCGGGACGGTCGCCATCTTCAAGGCGTGATTCCTCTGGCGAACATGGGGCGCTTGGCCGATCTGGTACTCGATCAGGATGGCGAGTTGGCTTGCCAGATAGTGGGTGAGCAGGATCGGTCCGGGGAGTTTCTCCAGTTGCGGGTGGCGGGTGTGCTTAACCTGTGCTGCCAACGCTGCCTGGGGGCGCTGAGTTTCCCACTACAGGTGCGGAATCGGTTGCGCTTGATGCGGCCGGGTGCCGAGTGGCCTGAGGACGATCTGGAGGATGACGCGGCTGATGCTGTCGAGGCGACGAAGGAAATGCTGTTGTTACCGTTGATCGAAGAAGAAGTGTTGTTGGCGCTGCCCATTGCGCCGCGCCACGAAGCTTGCACGACGCCGACGGCAGCGGAGAAGGATCAGGCGCTGTCGCCGTTTTCGGCGCTGGCGAAATTGAAGAAATGATTTTGAAGTAAGGAGTCTGAAATGGCCGTCCAACAAAACAAGAAGTCCCCGTCCAAGCGCGGCATGCATCGTGCCCACGACTTTCTGACCAACCCGCCGCTGGCTGTGGAGCCGACCACCGGCGAAGCCCACCTGCGCCACCACATTTCGCCATCTGGCGTATATCGCGGCAAGAAGATTCTCAAGGCCAAGGGCGAATAATCAGCCACGATAAATGGCCGGGTGCGCTCGCCGTGCCCGGCCATTTTCTTGACTTTCTGACGCGCTGATGGCGATTACCATAGCGGTCGATTGCATGGGCGGTGACCATGGCCCTGTGGTCACTGTGCCTGCCGCTCTCGATTTCCTGCGCCGCGATTCCGATTGCGCGGTGATTCTTGTCGGCCGAGAGGACGCCCTGCGTCCCCTGATCGGCGCAGCCGAGGCTGAGTTCGGCGTTCGCCTGAGCATCCGACATGCCACAGAAGTGGTGGCGATGGACGAGGCCGTGGCGACCGCCCTGCGCAGCAAGAAGGATTCGTCGATGCGGGTGGTCGCCGATCTGGTGAAGGATGGCGCCGCCGATGCGGCCGTCTCCGCCGGCAATACTGGCGCGTTGATGGCGATCTCCCGTTTTGTCCTGAAGACATTGCCTGGCATTGATCGTCCGGCGATCGCCTCGATCCTGCCGACGGTCAAGGGGCACACCTACGTGCTCGACCTCGGCGCCAATGTCGATTGCCAGCCGGAGCACCTGTTGCAGTTTGGTATCATGGGCGCCATGCTTGTTTCCGCTCTCGAACATCGCGATCTGCCCAGCGTCGGCCTGCTCAATATCGGTGAGGAGGACATCAAGGGTAACGATGTCGTCAAGCGTGCAGGCGAACTGCTCAAAGCATCGGGTCTGAACTTCTTCGGCAACGTCGAAGGCGACGATATCTACAAGGGATGTACCGATGTCGTGGTCTGCGACGGCTTCGTTGGTAATGTCGTCCTGAAGGCTTCGGAAGGCTTGGCTGCGATGATTGCAGCCGGCTTGCGCGAGGAATTCTCCCGCAATGTGTTCACCAAGCTTGCTGCGCTGGTTGCGTTGCCGGTGATCGGGGCCTTTAAACGTCGTTTCGACCATCGTGCCTACAATGGCGCCAGCCTGCTGGGCCTTAAAGGCATTGTTTTCAAGAGCCACGGCTCAGCTGACGCATTTGCTTTTGGCTGTGCGCTGGAGCGCGCAGCCGAGGCAGCGCGCAACCGCCTGCCGGAAAAGATCGCTGCCCGCATGGCGGCGATGGTTCCCCTTCCTGTTCTCGCCGAATGATTTACGCCAAAATTTCCGGCACCGGCAGTGCGCTGCCGGGGACGCCTGTCAGCAATTCAGAATTGATCGCCCGCCATGGTCTTGACTCCAACGATCAGTGGATCGTCGAGCGCACTGGCATACGCAGTCGCCACATAGCGGCGCCAGGTGTTTGTGCCAGCGATCTGGCCTTCGATGCTTGCCGCCGAGCTCTTGAAGCTGCGGGCCGGAATCCCATCGATGTCGACCTAATCATCGTTGCAACATCGACTCCAGACTACATTTTCCCCAGCACCGCAGCGATCCTACAGTACAAACTGGGAGTGTCTAACGATTCGCCGGCCTTCGATCTACAGGCGGTATGCAGCGGTTTTGTCTATGCACTCTCGGTGGCCGATAAATTCGTCCGTTCAGGCAGCAGCAAGTGCGCTCTGGTGGTTGGTGCGGAAGTGTTCTCGCGCATACTCGACTGGACCGATCGCGGCACCTGCGTGCTGTTCGGCGACGGCGCCGGCGCCGTCGTTCTTGAAGCTACCGATCAGCCCGGGATATTGGCCACGGCGATTCACGCAGACGGCTCCCACCACGGTATTCTTTCCGTGCCAGGCCAAATCAGCGGCGGTCTTCCGGTCGGCGACCCGTTCCTGCGCATGGATGGTCAGGCGGTGTTCAAGTTTGCGGTGCGCGTCCTCTCCGAAGTTGCACAGGAAGTGCTCGATGCGGCAGATACAGGCATCGACCAACTGGATTGGTTGATTCCGCACCAGGCGAATATCCGCATCATGCAGGCCACCGGAAAGCGCCTCGGCCTGCCGGCGGAGAAGTGCATCGTCACCGTAGACCGGCACGGCAACACTTCGGCGGCTTCGATTCCGTTGGCGCTTGATGAGTCGGTGCGCGCCGGCACCATCAAACCTGGCGATACTTTATTGCTCGAAGGTGTTGGCGGCGGCTTTACCTGGGGTGCCGCGCTTCTCAAGTTTTGATGGAAGCACTTATATGACATTTGCCATTGTTTTCCCTGGTCAGGGCTCCCAGTCGCTGGGCATGATGAATGCCTACGGCGATACAGCGGTGATTCGCTCCACTTTCGACGAGGCGTCGGCCGCACTTGGTCGCGATCTTTGGACTTTGGTGGCCGAGGGTCCCGCGGAGGCATTGAACCAGACCGTCAATACGCAGCCCCTGATGCTTACCGCAGGCGTCGCCGTGTACCGTCTCTGGCGCGAAAAGGGCGGCGCCATTCCGGCTATGGTGGCAGGGCACAGCTTGGGCGAATATTCCGCACTTGTTGTAGCGGGCGTGCTCGATCTGAAAGATGCCGTGCCGTTGGTCGAACTGCGTGCCAAGGCGATGCAGGAAGCGGTTCCCGCCGGCATGGGCGCAATGGCCGCGATCCTCGGTCTCGACGCCGATGCAATCAAGATGGTGTGTGCCGAAGTGGCGCAGGGTGAGGTGGTCCAGGCAGTGAATTTCAATGCGCCGGAGCAGACCGTAATTGCCGGCCATGCCGCGGCGGTGCAGCGTGCGGCCGACGGCTGCAAGACCAAAGGCGCCAAACGGGCCGTGATGCTGCCGGTGTCGGCGCCGTTCCATTGCACGCTGATGCAACCGGCAGCAGAGAGGCTCAAGGCGCGTCTTGCCGACCTGGCCTTGCGTACGCCGCAGATCCCGGTCGTCAACAACGTGGACGTCGCCGTGGTCAGCGATCCGGCTGAAATTCGCGATGCGCTGGTACGGCAGGCTGCTGCGCCGGTACGCTGGGTAGAGATCATGCGGGTGATGGAGTCGCGCGGTGTGGCTCAGGTGCTCGAATGCGGGCCGGGCAAGGTTCTTTCCGGCGTGGCCAAGCGCTGCGCAGCCGGCGTCAACGGATTGGCGATGGCCGATCTCGCCGGTCTTGAAGCCGCACTTGCGGCCGTTTGAACGATTAAGGGATTCGTTATGCTGAGTGGACAGATTGCATTGGTGACCGGCGCCACACGCGGCATCGGACGCGCCATTGCGCTGGAGCTGGGCGCCCAGGGCGCTACAGTGATCGGTACCGCGACGTCCGCAGAGGGGGCGGCGGAAATTCAAAAGACTCTTGATGCGGCCGGCGTTGCCGGACGCGGTGCGGTGCTCAATGTGACCGATGCCGCGGCCTGCGAGGCGTTGGTGGGGGAAATCGAGAAGCAGCATGGTACGGTGTCGATTCTGGTGAATAACGCCGGTATTACCCGCGATAACATCGCCATGCGGATGAAGGACGAGGAGTGGGATGCGGTCGCGGATACCAACCTCAAGGCCGTATTCCGCATGTGCAAGCTGGTGATGCGCGGCATGATGAAAGCACGTAGCGGACGCATCATCAGCATCACCTCGGTGGTCGGCGCGGCGGGCAATCCGGGGCAGGCCAACTACGCCGCCGCCAAGGCCGGCGTCGCGGGAATGACGCGTGCGTTGGCGCAGGAACTTGGCAGTCGCAATATCACGGTCAATTGCGTTGCGCCGGGATTCATCGATACCGACATGACCAAGGCGCTGACCGACGCGCAGCGCGATGCGCTACTGGGCAAGATTCCTCTCAACCGTCTTGGTCAAGCCGTCGAGGTTGCTGCGGCGGTAGCTTTCCTCGCCAGTTCCAAGGCTGGCTATATCACCGGCGCTGAGTTGCATGTGAATGGCGGCATGTATATGGTCTGACAGATGTCGTCAGATCGGGTAGGCGAACTGTTTTTGGTAGACTAGCGAAGTTTTGGAGTTCGGGTCATTCGCGCTGAGGCGATAGCGCAGCGCTTACCGAGCTTTTCTCACACACCATAAGTAAGGGAAGGAGCAACACATGGACAACATCGAACAGCGTGTCAAGAAGATCGTCGCCGAACAGCTTGGCGTCAATGAGGCCGATATCAAGAAGGAATCGTCTTTCGTCGATGACCTGGGCGCAGATTCTCTCGATACCGTCGAATTGGTGATGGCGCTGGAAGAGGAATTCGAGTGCGAGATCCCGGACGAGGAAGCTGAAAAGATCACCACCGTCCAGCAGGCCATCGACTACGTCAACACCCACGTCAAGAAGTAACCCCCGTCCCGTTTCGCAGGAGTTCATCTTGTCCCGCCGTAGAGTCGTCGTAACCGGCCTTGGTGCCATTTCGCCGGTCGGCAACACCGTTACAGAAGCCTGGGACAACATTGTCGCCGGCCGTAGCGGCATCGCAACCATTACACGGTTCGACACCGTTAATTTTCCCGTCAAGATCGCCGGCGAGGTCAAGGGTTTCGACGTTTCGACCTACCTGTCGCCGAAAGAAGCGCGCCGTATGGATGTCTTTATCCATTACGGCATGGCGGCAGGGATTCAGGCGATACGGGATTCCGGCATCGAGGTGACGGAATCCAATGCCGAACGAATCGGAGTCAACATCGGATCGGGCATAGGCGGTTTGCCGATGATTGAGGGTACGCACGATGATTTCCTCGGTGGCGGGCCGCGCAAGATTTCTCCGTTCTTCATTCCAGGCACGATCATCAATATGATTTCGGGGAATCTCTCGATCATGTTTGGCTTGAAGGGGCCGAATCTCGCTGTTGTCACGGCTTGCACTACCGGCCTGCACGCCATCGGCATCGGTTCGCGCATGATCGAGTACGGCGACGCCGACGTGATGGTTTGTGGCGGAGCCGAGTCGACGGTGACGCCGCTGGCCATCGGCGGTTTCGGATCGGCAAAAGCCTTGTCGACCCGCAACGATGATCCGGCCACGGCCAGTCGGCCGTGGGATACGGGGCGCGACGGTTTCGTCCTCGGCGAAGGGGCGGGGGTTGTCGTGCTGGAAGAATACGAACATGCAAAGAGGCGCGGCGCGAAGATCTATGCGGAGCTGTCAGGCTTCGGCATGAGCGGCGATGCTTATCACATGACTGCGCCGGACACCGACGGGCCGAAGCGCAGCATGCTTAACGCTCTCCGCAATGCCGGCGTGAATCCGGATCAGGTTCAGTATCTGAATGCCCATGGCACCTCCACTCCGCTGGGCGACAAGAACGAAACCGATGCGATCAAGCTGGCCTTTGGCGACTCTGCGAAAATGCTGGTAGTGAACTCGACCAAATCAATGACAGGACATTTGCTTGGTGGGGCCGGGGGACTGGAGTCGGTGTTGACCGTGCTTGCGGTTCATCATCAGATTTCGCCGCCGACCATCAATATTTTCGAGCAGGATCCGGAATGCGATCTGGATTACTGCGCGAATACGGCCCGCCCGATGAAAATAGACGTGGCCATGAAAAATAATTTCGGTTTTGGCGGTACCAACGGCACGTTGGTGTTCCGTAAGGTGTGATCGGCATGGCGGCCGCCATGCAACCGCCAACTACCTTTTTCATACGGCCGTCAGCAATGCTGGCGGCCGTTTTGCTTTGCGGACACGCATTGGCGATGGCGGCGCTGTATCCGCTTGCATTGCCTCTCGTGGTGAAGATCGGCCTGGCCTTGGCTCTGGTAGAGTCGGCGCGACGCGGCGTGCGCAATGCCTTGGTGTTTTCTCCGCTTAGTGTTGGCGCAGTGACGCTACGCCAGGATAGAACCCTGACGCTGCGTTTTATAGACGGCAAGGAGGTCGATGGCCTGGCGGACGATGCGACGACCGTAACGCCTTGGTTGGTGATCCTGATCTGCCGTCTTGATGCCGGGCGCAGCTGCACCGTCGTGCTGGCGCGAGATGCGTTGGGTGAAGCGCGACACCGGGCTTTGCGTCTCTGGCTGCGATGGTGCCCCACCGCTCGCTCCGGGCACGCAGAAGGCGGGGCGCGTAGAAATTAGCGGCGCGGAGGTCGCAGGATGGTATCGCGGCCTTTATTCAGGGTGCCAGGGTGATCCAGGCTGTAGTGCAGACCGCGGCTTTCCCGGCGTTTCTGCGCACAGCGTACGATCAGGTGGGCCGACAGCACCAGATTGCGCAGTTCGATCAGGTCGTTGCTGACGCGGAAATGCGCATAGTACTCATTGATCTCCCTTTCCAGCAGGCGGATGCGGTGCATTGCGCGGGCAAGCCGCTTGTCTGTACGGACGATGCCGACGTAGTCCCACATGAAGCGGCGCAACTCGTCCCAGTTATGGGAGATCACGACTTCTTCGTCGGCATCGCTGACCCGGCTCTCGTCCCAGAGTGGCAGTTCGCGTGGTGTCGGCAGCGGGCGGCTCTCGATATCCTTGGCCGCCGCCTCGGCGAAGACCAGACATTCGAGCAGGGAGTTGCTGGCTAGGCGATTGGCACCATGCAAGCCCGTGCAGGCGGTTTCGCCGACGGCATAGAGTCCTGCAAGGTCGGTGCGTGCGGTTAGGTCCGTGACGACACCGCCACAGGTGAAGTGGGCCGCAGGGACTACCGGAATCCAGTCCTTGCTGATGTCGATGCCAAGCTCACGGCAGTAGGCGTGGATGTTCGGAAAATGTTCGCGGAGAAACTTCTCCGGCTTGTGGGTGATGTCGAGAAAGACACAATCCAGGCCGTGCTTCTTCATTTCGAAGTCGATGGCTCGCGCTACCACGTCGCGGGTGGCGAGTTCGGCGCGCGGATCGTGCGCCGGCATGAAGCGCGTACCGTCCGGCAGTCTGAGCAGGGCGCCTTCGCCCCTTACTGCCTCCGAAATCAAAAAGGATTTGGCTTTCGGGTGGTAAAGACAGGTTGGGTGAAATTGAATGAATTCCAGATTCGCCACGCGACACCCGGCACGCCAGGCCATCGCTAGGCCATCGCCCGTTGAGGTGTCGGGATTGGTTGTGTACAGGTAAGCCTTGCAGGCGCCCCCGGTGGCCAACACGGCAAAGCTTGCCCCGATCGTGACGACTCGGTTGTGGGCAATGTCGAAGACATAGGCCCCGAGGCAACGGTTTTCGCCGTGCAGCCCGATCTTGGCGCTGGTGATCAGATCGACGCCGATGTGGCTTTCCAACACCATGATGCTTGGATGTGTACGCACCATTTCGGTTAGGGTTTGCTGAACGGCGGCGCCTGTGGCATCGGCCGCATGGATGATGCGGCGCTGGCTATGACCGCCTTCCCTCGTCAGGTGGAAGCCGAATGCAGTCCGGTCAGGGGTGAAGGGGACGCCCTGGGCGATCAGCCAATGCACTGCTTCGCCGCCATGTTCTATGACAAAACGGGTGGCTTCAGGATTGCACAGGCCGGCGCCGGCGACCAGGGTGTCCTCAAGGTGGGACTCGATCGAGTCCGATTCGTCGAGAACCGCGGCTATGCCGCCCTGAGCCCAGGCCGATGCAGAATCGTCGAGGCTGCGCTTGGTTACAATACCGACGCGGTATGTTCTGGCCAAGCGCAAGGCCAACGATTGGCCGGCCAGTCCGCTGCCCAGGATGAGCACGTCGAATTGCAGTTGAGTCTGGCGCTTCATGGTGGGCGAGGACTATACCACTGCCGGTTTCGGAACTAATTTTCCACTGCCTTGTCACTGCTTTAAGTGATGGATCTCCGGCCGTAGTTTGGCCGCCGGGTGGGGTGGGGGCATCCGCTATACTGAACGCGCCCGTTCTGGCGTTCCTTTTCGGGGATGGCCGGCAATGGGCCGCAGACAAGAACAGAGATTCGAGCCCTATGGGAGACCGCGAGGCGGATCAGGCGCTGGTGGAGCGCGTACAGGCTGGCGACAAGCAGGCCTTCGGTTTGCTCGTCGAAAAATATCAGCGTCGGCTGTTGCGGCTGGTGTCGCGCTTGGTGCGCGATCCGGCTGAAGCAGAGGATGTGGCGCAGGAAGCGTTTATTAAAGCGTACCGCGCCTTGCCTAATTTCCGGGGCGAGAGCGCGTTCTACACGTGGTTGTACCGCATCGGTATCAATACGGCAAAAAACTGGCTGGCGTCGAGTGGCCGTCGGATGGCGACGAGTACAGAGGTCGACAGTGAAGATGCGGAGAATTACGAGGATGGCGAATGGCTGAGGGAAACGGATACGCCGGAACGTTTGCTCATGTCCAAGCAACTCGCTGCAACGGTCAACAAGGCGATGGATGGGTTACCCGAGGATTTGCGTACGGCGCTGGCCCTGCGAGAAATAGAAGGTCTCTCCTATGAGGAAATCGGTCAGGTGATGGATTGTCCGATCGGCACCGTCCGCTCGCGGATTTTTCGTGCCCGTGAGGCGATTGCCAGGATATTGCGTCCATTGCTGGATACGACGCCAGACAAAAGGTGGTGAACATGAAAGCCAAATTTTCCGCATTGTTTGATGGCGAGGTCGATCCACGGGAGGCCGCTGCGCTGCTTTCTGCGCTGCGCGACCATGGCGAAGCCCGGCAGTCCTTCCATATTTATGAAATGGTTGGCGAAGCTTTGCGCGATGATCCGCCGGCCGTTGCCGATATTGCGGAACGGGTGATGGCATCGATACAGCAGGAACCGGATTTGGCGGCGATGCATCGATCGCACCATGGGTGGCGGCGCCCCTTATTGGCTGTCGCGGCATCACTGGCCGGGGTCGCCGTGGTTTCGGCCGTGGCGCTTTTGCCGCAAGAACGCGAAGCTGTACCTGTGGTGCTTGCGCAGAAGGTGCTCCCAGCAGTTGTCGATTCCGGTCTTGCCGCGAACGATCTACAGGAATTCCTGATCGCCCACCAGACCCATAGCGCAGCCAGCTATTTCGGTGGCAGTCAGCATCAGGTACGTACCGTATCGCTGGTTGAGCAAGGAAGGCCGCGCTAATGCGCTTTCTGGCGGCAGTCGTTCTCTGTCTGCTATCTTTTGCATCCTCCGCACAGAGCAGCGAGGATGCGTTGCAGTGGCTACAGAAAATGGCCGTTGCGGCGGAAAAATTGAGTTATTCAGGGGTCGTGGTTTATCGCAGCGGGAACCAGACCGAAACGTCGCGTGTCATGCATGCCGTGGAGAACGGCAAAGAATTCGAACATATCGAAGTCCTCGACGGCAGTCCGCGGGAGATGCTGCGAGAAAACGACGAGGTGAAGTGCGTTTTGCCCGAGAACCGGTTGATTGTGGTCGAGAGGAGAAACAGCCGCCGCTCGTTTCCGGCATTGCCGCGCGAAAACCTCGGCAGCCTGACCGATTACTACGTGGTGCGTAAGGTCGCGCCGGCCCGGGTGGCAGGAGTCGACAGCCAATCTTTGCGGATTGAGCCGAAGGACGAGTTTCGCTATGGACGCCAGTTTTGGTTCGACGGCGTCTCTGGGTTGCTACTTAAGGCGTCTTTGTTCGACGAAAAAGGCGAACCCAAGGAGACTTTCAGCTTCACTGAGGTACGTGTCGGTCCGATCGAGCGGGACGCGCTGAAGATGCATTCCAATGTTCAGAGTAGCGAGTGGCGGATACATACCGTGCGATCATCGACGACTAAGGCTGAAGACGAGTTGTGGACGCTGCGTGCACCGCTACCTGGGTTCCGCTTGGTGTCGAGCATGAAACGGCAGAATCGCCCCGAAGCACCAGAGGTCTGGCATCTGATGTATTCGGATGGTCTGGCGGCGATTTCGGTATTCGTGCAGCCCCGCATTGCAAAGGCGAGCCGGGCGGAGGCCGACAGCTTTTCGCTCGGTGCGGTCGGCGTTTATCGGCGTGCAGTGGGAGACTTCCAACTTCTAGTGATGGGTGACGTCCCGCCGCAGACGCTTAAACGTTTGGGCGACAATATTGAAATGAAGCATAAATGACGGAAATCGAAGGGATCGTCAGGGAAGTCCGCGACGGTATGCTTGCTGTCGAAGTGCGGCCGCAGATTGGGTGCGGTCGTTGCCAAGAGCCGGGGGGGTGTGGCGGCAACGTTCTGACGACGGGTGATCGGGTGCGGAACTATCGGCTGCCGAATACGATCGGAGCCGTTGTCGGCGAACGGGTTTTGCTCGGCGTCGACGATGGCGCGATTCTCCGGGGCGCCATGACGGTCTATGGCATTCCCGGCGCATCGCTGATTGTAGGTGCAGCGCTCGGTGCTGCAATCCGGGGCGGCGACGTGGCCGCGATGACAGGTGCGGTGCTTGGTCTAATGTTCGGCGCTGCGGCGCTGTATTTGCTGAAAGACCGGGTGCATCGCGGAGCCGTACCGCGGCTGCGCCATTCAGAGCGACATTTTGACTGTGAGGGGAAATCATGATCAGACGTTTGTTGTTTGCATTTCTTCTATTTGGTGTTGCTACCTTCGTCGAGGCTCAAGGGCGCGATCTTCCTGATTTCACCGACCTGGTGGAAAAGCAGGGAGCTGCGGTGGTTAACATCAGCACCACTCAAGTCGTGAAGGGCGGCAATCGCTTGGGCGGGGCGGTTCCCTTCGACGAGGACGACCCGATGTATGAGTTCTTCAAGCGTTTCGGCCAGCGCAAAATGCCGGGGATGCCGCACGACTTCGAGAACAAGGGGCTCGGTTCAGGTTTCATCGTCAGCGCCGATGGCTATATTTTCACCAATGCCCACGTTGTTGCGGATGCCGACGAGGTGGTGGTCAAACTAACCGACAAACGCGAATTCAAGGCCAAAGTACTCGGCGCTGATCGTCGGACCGACGTCGCTTTGATCAAGATTGACGCGAATGGTTTGCCTGCGGTCAAACTGGGCGACCCGAATAAACTCAGGGTGGGTGAATGGGTAGTCGCCATCGGCTCGCCGTTCGGTTTGGAGAATTCCGTGACCGTAGGTATCGTGAGCGCAAAGGGACGCGCATTGCCGCAGGAAACCTATGTGCCCTTTATTCAAACTGACGCTGCGGTCAATCCGGGCAACTCGGGTGGCCCGTTGTTCAACATGCGAGGCGAAGTGGTAGGGATCAATTCCCAAATCTACTCACGCTCCGGCGGTTACATGGGGTTGTCGTTCGCGATTCCGATCGATATCGCAATGGAGATAAAGGCCCAACTGCAAAATGGCGGCAAGGTCAGTCGCGGCCGGATTGGTGTGGCGATACAGGAAGTGACCAAGGAACTAGCCGATTCATTCGGGCTTTCCAAGCCTCAGGGCGCCTTGGTTGCCAAGGTAGAGAAGGGTAGCCCGGCCGATAAGGCCGGCGTGGAGGAAGGCGACATCATTCTCAAATTCGACGGCAAGCCGGTCGGGCAATCCAGCGAACTGCCGCGAATGGTCGCGATGGTGCACCCCGGCAGCCGGTCTACCCTTCAAATATGGCGCAACGGTGCCCTCCGCGACCTGACCGTGACCGTGGCCGAAATGTCCGACGACGACAAGGCGGCTGGTCGTCAGCGCTCTTCCGGCAAAAAGTCCGAGCCGTCGGCAGCCAATCGGCTAGGACTTTCTCTGTCGGATCCGAGCCCGGAGCAGAAAAAACAGTTGGGAATCAAAAACGGAATATTGGTTGAGGAGGTTCGCAGCGCCCGCTTCGACTTGCGTTCGGGAGACGTGATCGTTGCCTGGGTGGACAAGGGCGTACAGACCGAAGTCAAGTCGGTCGAACACTTCAACGGATATGTCTCCAAGCTCGACAAGGCGTCATCGCTGACGCTGCTTGTACGGCGTGGAGATAGTCAGATATTTACCACCATCAAGGGCTTCGGTGACAAATAGCCGCCCCATTTTGACGTTGTACGGACGGACCTATTGTCACCTGTGCGACGAAATGCTCGCTGCGCTCGAGGGATTGCGCGGCGAGCATGAGTTCGAGATTGCAGTGGTGGATGTCGATTCCGATCCGGAACTGGAGGCGCGATATGACGAGTTGGTTCCAGTACTCGTGGCGAACGGTGCGGAACTGTGCCATTTCTTTTTCGACGAGACAGCGGTTAGCCGCTATCTGCGCGGCGCGTGTTCTAGTGCTTGAAGGCTGTTGACAAGCCAATGCGCGATGCTAGAATGCGCCGCTCTCGAACGACGTGCCTGCGGCACGGCGGGCGGAACAGGCCAAGTCCCTATCGTCTAGAGGCCTAGGACAATACCCTTTCACGGTATGAACCGGGGTTCGAATCCCCGTGGGGACGCCACAGATAGAAAGAAGAAGGGCACTTCAATCGAAGTGCCCTTCTTCTTTGTGGGCATATAACGCTGCCCAACCCGTCCCAGCGATTCGTTTTTTACGGCATGTTGTGCTCGAAGCGAAATTGTGCCCCATGGTCTTTAAGGCTGTACTGTAAGCTTACCGTTCCCCTGCGGCTGCCAAGGTTGCCCGCGATGCAAATGAGAGCCTGCCATGCGTATGCATATTCGGCCGCTAAGCGCGGTTGTTGTTCTGACGGCGCTTACGATATTTTCCATTGTGGTGTCGGTGACTTTTTTGCTTTGGGATTTGCGCAAGCGCGAACTTGAACACGGTCGTCTTGAGGCGGTCAGTCTGACCCGGATGCTCATGGAGCAGACCGAGCAGGCATTCGACGGAGCCGATCTTGTTCTCCGTGGTGTGCAGGAGCGCTTGCAGACGGCCTATGGAAGCCAGTTTCCGCTCGACAGTCCGCCGGTACACTTGCTTCTCGCCGCCCGAATTTCCGGCATGCAACAGTTGCGCTCCTTGTACCTCGTCGATGCCGAAGGGCATGTCGTCAATTCTTCGCGCGATTCGATCGCGCAGACTGCGGTTGGCGATCGCGATTCTTTTAAGGCTTTCGCGGACGGAAAACTCGACGGTCTGTTCGTCGGTAATCCGATGCGTGGCCCTGTCGACGGCGACTGGACGTTGCATATTGCGCGTCGCTTGAACAGTTCGGATGGGAAGTTTCGTGGAATTGTCGTTGCCGCACTCAATCTCGAACATTTCGAGCAGTTATATGCGCAGATGAAACTCGATTTCTCCAGGCCGATTTCGCTTTATCTTGCCAAAGGCAGTCTTGTAGCCAGCCTGCCGCACCGAGAGAACGAACTTGGGCTGCATCCCCCGGAACTGGAGGCTGAGATTCTGTCGCTCGATGAGGGAGATGTACGCGTGCAGAGCGGTTTTGCGTTTGGGCGGGTGTCGCGATTTCCCTTGCTGGTGGGGGTGAATGTAGACGAGGCAGATACGCTTGCCTCATGGCGGGAGACGGCTTTGCCGATTGCGTTGGGTGCGATTCTGGTAAGCATCTTCATTGCCTTCGTTGCGGCCCTTCTGGCGGGCATGCTACGGCGCGAGGAAACGCTTTCGCGAGCGTTGCGCGAAGCCGACGATCGCTATCAACGCACGATCGACTCGGTCATGGATGCCATCGTTGCCATCGACGAGGCGCAACTCATCGTGATGTTCAATCCGGCCGCCGAGCGCATGTTTGGTTTCTCGATGCATGAAGCGATCGGCAGCCCGCTTGTGAGATTGATACCCGAGCGCTTGCGCGAGGGGCATCCAGAGAGCGTCGATAAGTTCATGCACTCCGACATAAGCTCACGCAGCATGGCGCCCCACATAGAGATTACCGGGCTGCGCGCCGACGGCAGGGAATTTCCGATTGAATCGACAATTTCGCACACACTGGTCGGCGGTCGGCGACAACTTACTGCGGTTCTGCGGGATGTTACCGAACGTCATAGGGCAGAAGCCGAGTTGCGTGCGATGAATCAGCAGTTGCGAGGCCTGTCCTCGTCTTTGCAGAATGTTCGCGAACAGGAACGCACTCGGATCGCCCGGGAGTTGCACGACGAACTCGGGCAGCAGCTGACCGGCCTCAAGCTCGATCTCTCATGGCTGAGCAGTCGCCTCAAGGAGGGGCGCGAAGCGACTCCAGAAAAGGTGGACTCTATGCGCCGTCTGCTCGATGCCACGATTGCTTCCGTGCGCCGCATTTCTTCGGAGTTACGGCCATTGATTCTGGACGATCTGGGTTTTGGGGAGGCGATCTCGTGGCAGGTCGGCGAGTTCAACAAGCGCACCGGAATAGGAATCGTGCTCGATCTTCCCGCCACGGAATATGTCAAGGATGACGTGCTGGCCACGGCGTTGTTTCGCATCGTGCAAGAATCCCTGACCAACATTGCTCGCCATGCCAATGCTGCGCATGTGGAAATCAATCTGTATATAGACATGGGAAACATCGTGCTGAAGGTGTTCGACAACGGCCGGGGTTTCGCTCCTGGCAGAGGCCAGGGGGCCGGTTTCGGGCTGGTCAGCATGCGCGAACGGGCGACCGCCTTGGGCGGTCGATTCGTCGTCGTTAGCAGCCCAGGCGCCGGTACTTCGATCGAAGTGGTGGTTCCGCTCGATCAGTCGCTTTCAGCGGAGAGTGAGGCATGAAAATCGATGTCCTGATCGCCGACGATCACTCCATCATTCGCGATGGGTTACGTAATATCCTTGACGACACGGAAGATTTGGTTGCGGCCGGGGAAGCATCAAACGGCAATATGGCTCTCGAAATGATTCGCGAACGGGAATGGGGACTCCTTGTGCTCGATCTGTCTATGCCCGGCCGCAATGGATTGGAGTTGATAAAACTCATCAAGGCAGATCGACCGAAACTGCCGATCCTGATCTTCAGCATGCACCAGGAGGAACAATACGCAGTGCGTGCGATTCGCTCCGGCGCTGCCGGTTATCTCACCAAGGACAGTGACAGCGACCTACTTTTGCCGGCGATGCGCAAAGTGGCGGCCGGCGGATTCTTCGTCAGCCCCAAGGTCGCCGAACTGCTGGCGACCGACGTGTCGCGCCCAGCCGACAGCTTGCCCCATACCCTACTGTCGAACCGGGAATTCGAAATCTTCAATCGCATCGTGCGCGGCGTCAGTCTGACCGATATTGCGGAGGAACTGTCGTTGAGCATCAAGACCGTCAGTACCCACAAATCGCACATTCTGGACAAGATGAAACTTGCCAGCCAGGTCGACCTGGTGCGTTATGCGATTGAGCACAATTTGTTGGACCCGGCGCATGAGTAAGGATAACCTTACGGCGCATAGGAATTATCCTATGCCCATTATCATCGGCATCCGATAGCCAAAAGTCATTGACTTCGCCAGAATTCGCTCTAAATTCCGGCAGTGGTATCGAAATGTCGATTTCCATTTTGAAGCATAACTAATGCAAGGTGAGAGAAATGAAACATACCGTCCGCTCTGCACTGACTACGGCCGTGGTTAGTGCTTTGTTTGCATTTTCAGGAACTGCCGCCGCCATCGATGCGGATGCGGCAAAGGCGCTGGCCAAGAAAAACGATTGTGGCAAGTGCCATGCCGTTGATAAGACCAAAAAAGGGCCGTCCTACAAGAAGATTGCAGAAAACAACAAGGGTAAGGCCGATGTCGAGGCGAAGCTGATCAAGCACTTGAAGACGTCGCCCAAGGTCAAGCTGGAAGACGGTACCGAGGAAGAGCACAAGCAGATCGAGGCGAAGGACGATGCAGAAATCAAGAATCTGATTGGCTGGATTCTGGCGCAATAAAAGTAGAAAAATCAGGGCGGCTAAATTTGGCCGCCCGGCATTTTGAGGGAGAAAAATGATGGAGTTTTTGCGCAAGCTGTTGGCGTTGTTTACGTTGGTGGCGGTTGTCGGTTCCGGCTCGTTGGCGCAGGCCGCCGATAACTCGGGGCAAGCCACTAAGAAAGAGGCAGCGAAAGATCTGGTGCTGAAAGGCGATGCAAAATGTACCGAGTGCCATGATGAGGCAGATGCTCCGGAGAAGCTGGCGATCGGTAAGACGCGTCATGGCACAGTTGCCGATGGGCGCACGCCGAGTTGTACCAGTTGTCATGGCGAGAGCGATGCCCACGTGAAGAACCCGCAGGGCGGGAAAACCCGGCCTCCTGTTGAAGTTGCATACAAGGGAAAATTTACATCTTCCCCCCAAGCGCAAACGGCCGCGTGCCTTACCTGCCATCAAGGGGGTAACCGAATTTTTTGGCAATCGAGTACCCATGCAGGCCGCGATGTGACCTGTACCTCGTGCCACGAGATACATACTGCGCACGACGCTGTACGCGACAAGGCCAAGCAGACCGAGACCTGTTTCACCTGCCATAAGGAGCAGCGTGCTCAGATGGCCAAGCCTTCACACCACCCGGTACCGGAAGGCAAGATGGCCTGCTCGTCTTGCCACAACGTGCATGGCAGCAACCCCAAGCAATTGGCTCGTGCGAGCACCAACGAAACTTGCTACACCTGTCATATGGAAAAGCGCGGCCCCTTTGTGCATAACCATCAGCCGGTATCTGAGGATTGCGGCATCTGCCACAACCCGCACGGTTCGACGATTGCCAATCTGCTCAAGGCCAGGGCTCCCTTCCTTTGCCAGGATTGCCATGCTTCGGGCGGACATCCGCAGCAGATCGCAGGCTTGCCGGACAAGCGGGGAACTGCATCAACACCGGGTACCGTTGTGATGGGCAGTGTGGGCAGGGGATGCGTCAACTGCCATACGAATATTCACGGCAGTAACAGCACGGTCAATAGCGCTACGGCCGAACGTTTCCGTCGCTGATCGGGCAAGGGGAGATCAATCATGAACAAGACAATGAAGCAGACTTTCAAGCTGACGGCCTTGGCAGCCGCTCTTGCCACTGTTTATGGCACTGCGCTGGCCGACGACAGTGAGATGCGGCAATTAACCAAGCCGGATAGCTCAATCTCAGTCGGGATTGGCAACTGGTCGGGCGATCGGCCGCAGCAGGGTATTTATGACGACATGGGCAAGAGTAAGGCGTATGGCTTGGTCGATATGAGCGTGGTCAAGCGCGACGACGCGACTGGTACGTGGATGACTTTCTCTGGCAGCAATCTTGGCCTTGATACGCGAGAGATCAAGGCCGAGTGGCTACGTCAGGGCGATATCGGTGCGTCGGTGCAGTTCAGCCGGACGCCGCGCGACAATCCCCTGACGTTCACCACCGGATTGTTGGGCGTCGGTACCGCGGCCCAGACTATCAGCGGAACCGCCGGTGCCAACACGCTGCCGCAGCGGGAAGTAAAGTTGGGTACCACCCGGGATATGACGCAGTTGGGCTTCTATAAGAGCTTTTCGCCGGCGCTTGAGTTGCAAGTGACTTTCAAGAATGAAAAGAAGGAAGGGGCGCGTCAATGGGGCTTGGGTAGCGCTGCCTACTTCTTGACCGAACCGATCAATAGTACGACGCGGCAAATTGACGTGGTGCTGAATTATGCGGGTGAGCGCCTGCAACTTTCTGGCGGTTACTACGGTAGCTGGTACGACAACGCGAATACGTTCGCACTTGGCACAATCAAAGGTGCGGCGGCGGGAACCACTTCCTCTCCAGGCACAACCCCTTTGTCGTTGCCTCTGGACAATGCGGCCCATCAGATTTATCTCAATGGGGGCTACAGTTTTTCGCCGACAACCCGGGGCAATTTCAAGCTCTCGCGCGGAACGGTAACCCAAGACGAATCGCTTCCCCGGTTCGCTGCGCCGAGTGCCCACTTCACTCCGGCGCCGACGAGTCTGGACGGCAAAATCAATACCACATTGGTTGAAGCGGGTCTCACGGCACAGCCGCTCCCCAAGCTCTCGCTGGTTGGCAATCTTCGCTACCATGACGTTGACGACAAGACGCCGCTTGCAGGGTACATCGGCAGCAACGCGACTCTCGTGCCGACAGTCTACAACACGCCTCATTCGATCAAGACCAAGGCGGCGAAGCTTGAGGCTACCTATCGTCTGCCCGAAGACTTCAGTTTGATCGGTGGGGTTGAATACAAAACTCAGGACCGTTCGGCGCCTACGGTGGGAACTCTGTATGTTCCGTTTGTGCGGGATCTGGATGAGTCGACATATCGCCTGCAACTTCGGCGCTCTCTTTCCGAGACGGCCAACGGGTCGTTGGCCTATCTGCATAGCAAGCGTGACGCTTCTGACTATGTATTGACTAACGATGCCGAAGAAGATGCGATCAATCCGATGCATATCGCAGATCGCAAGCGCGACAAGTGGCGGGCTGTGTTCGATTGGGCGCCAGCGGAGCAATGGTCGCTACAGTTCGTCGTTGAGGACGCCACGGATAAGTACAGTTCTGGCTCGATGCCCCAGGGGCTGAAGGACGGTACTGCGCGGCTCTATTCGCTGGATGCGAGCTATGCGGTCAATGACGACTGGCAGATCACTGGCTGGTATTCGCGCGATGAGAACAAAGCGAAGGAGTTGGGGTCTCGCGAGCATTCCAACGTTAGTGCCTCGACCAACGAATTGGCCAGAATTCAAAAGGAAGCCAATCTTCGTGAAGTGGGCGATTCTTTTGGTCTCGGCATAAAGGGCACAGCGTGGTCAAAAGTTAAGCTGGGTGGCGATTTCGAGTGGACGCGGAGTGTGACCGAACACGCGCAGAGTGCAGTTGCTTCGGGTACTGGGGCTATTTTCCCGGTTAACAATGGCGCTACATCAAGTGCGTTGCCGGACATTACCAACCGTTTGGTGCGTTTGAAGTTATTTGCGGAGTTTGCGGTGCATAAGCACGCCGATGTTCGATTCGACTTGGTGCATGAACGCTGGCGAACTGATGATTGGTCATGGCAGTTCAGCAATGGGACGCCGTTTGTTTTCGGTAATATCGCCGACGGTACGACGGTAACGGCGGATGCGAAGCAACAGTCCACTTTTGTCAGTGCGCGTTACATCTACAAATTTCAGTAATAGGTTGTCTCGAATGTACCTCTAGCGAATAAGGGCGGCTTGGGCCGCCCTTATTGCTTGCTGCGTTTTCTGGAGCCGTAGCAAAATGAATAAAAAAATAAGCAGCTTTATCGGGTATCTGGTGGCGAGTGCGGCTTTTATCTTCTGCGCCTCGACGCTGCCCGCAGCAGCGAAAGATGTTGCTTCCCCAAAGCTGGACAACGCTACTTGCCTCACCTGTCACGATGCGAAAAAGCTCGTTGTGCCGGGTGCGGGCGGTAAACCACGGAAACTGCTTGCGGTCAAGACCGATAAATATGGCCAGAGCGTGCATGGCAAGATGGAATGCATTGGCTGCCATCAGGAAATCAAAGACGCGGTGGCCGGGCACAAGCTTGCAGCGGGTGTGGCGAAACCGGATTGTGCGAGTTGCCACGAGGGCCTTTGGAAGGACGCCAAGGCCGTGGGCAAGGATAAGACGAGCCCGCGACTCGGCGTCGTGAACGAGAACATCGAGGCCTACCGGCGTTCGTTCCATGCGCGTAAGAATGCCGATCATCCCGATCGTGTGAATGCCGAATGCACCGAGTGCCACGATACGCATTTCTTCAATGTGCCCACCGATCGCAAGAGCGCCGAATACACTGCTTGGCGACGCGGCGTGCCGGCTTTGTGCGGGGAATGCCACGATGAGCAATTGGAAGCTTACAGTTCGTCTGTGCATGGCAAGCAGATCGACAAGGAGAGCGACGGCAAAGGAGCCGTCTGTATCGACTGCCATACCACCCACGAAATTACCAATACCTCGCTTGCCGCTTTCAAACTGTTGAACCCGGAGGAATGCGGTAGCTGCCATCAGCAGAACCTCAAGACCTACCGCGATACCTATCACGGACAGGTCACTCAATTGGGCGATGCGCGCACCGCGAAATGTTTCAACTGCCATGGTAGCCATGAGATTTATCCGCCATCAGACGAGGCATCCTCGGTTCATCCCGAAAATCGTTTGAAGACGTGTAAGCAATGCCACGACGGCAAAAAGCTGCCTATGGCCACTGCTGGGTTTGTCTCTTTCAGCCCGCATGCTCATGGGGGCGATTTCGAGAAATACCCGGAGATGTTCATTGCGTCGAAATTCATGGTCGGGCTGCTGATCTTCGTCTTCGCCTTCTTCTGGGCGCATTCGGGCCTCTGGTACTACCGCGAATGGATGGATCGGAAGCAGGGCAAGCGGGTTCAGCACGTCAAGCTTGAAGGGCTCAAGCTGGATACCACCAAGCACTTCCGCCGTTTTGCCTGGGGTTGGCGCGTGGCGCACTTGGCATTTGCCCTGGTGACGATGACCTTGGTACTGACCGGTACCACGGCGATGTTTGCCAAGAGCTTTTGGGCGCCGTTTGTGGCCCAATTGTTGGGCGGTGCTCAGATGCTCGGACTCATTCACCGCGTTGCGGCCGCCATGTTCGTCGGTATCTTCCTGATCCATTTCATCTATGTGATGCAGAAATTGCTGCGCGATAGAACGTTCCGCTGGTTCGGACCGGATTCGCTGATACCGAACTGGAAAGACTTCGCCGACTGTTGGGGCATGTTCAAGTGGTTCTTCGGTAAAGGCCGGCGTCCGCAGTTCGAGCGCTGGGCCTATTACGAGAAATTCGACTACTGGGCCGTGTTCTGGGGCGTGAACATCATCGGCTGGAGCGGCTTGATGCTGGCCTTCCCGCATGTGACGGCGCAGTATTTACCGGGTTGGGTATTCAACGTCGGTACGTTGGTTCACGGCGAAGAGGCATTCCTGGCCGCGGTCTTCCTGTTTACCGTGCATTTCTTCAATAACCACTTCCGTCCGGACAAGCTACCGCCGCCCGATGTGGTGATGTTTACCGGCACCCAGTCGCTTGAGGAGTTCCGCCACGATCACCCGGCACACTATCAGCGCATGGTCGAGTCGGGCGAGATTGCCAAGTATCTGGTCGAGGCTCCGTCACGGAAGATGCACCTTGGCTCCGTCGTTCTCGGCATCGCTCTGCTCGGAATCGGTTTTGTCCTTCTGTTTCTGGTGGCCATAGGCTTCTTCACCGGCGTCGCTGGCTGAGCGGAGTAGGAGCCGTCCGCCGGCCCTGCGTTTCGCGGGCCGGTGCGGAGTGCAAGGGAAAGCCGCGCCCGAAAGCGCGGTTTTCCCAGTATCATTTGCGCCTTTCCTGGCCGGACACCCCGGTAAGGCAGTGCGCAAATGCGCTTTGCCGGATCACCGCGACGACCACTTTAGGCACAATGCGCCGTCCCCGAGTCTCAAAATCATGCTGACTGTTGCCAACCTCGCCTGTGTCCGTGGTGAGCGCCGCTTGTTCGAAGACGTTTCCTTCTCCCTTGAGCAGGGGCAATGGCTGCACCTCGAAGGCGAAAACGGTGCCGGCAAGACCAGCCTACTGCGCATCGTCTGCGGCCTGCTGCACAAGGAATCCGGTGAGATTTGTTGGGCTGGCCGGCCGGTGGCGGAATCCGATGACGAATACCGGGCCGATCTGCTCTACCTGGGGCATGCCGGAGCGATAAAGGAAGAACTGACGGCGCTGGAAAATCTGCGCATCGCTGCGGCGCTGGGTGGCCGCAAGCTCGACGAGACGGCGGCCTTTGCGGCATTGCGCCGGCTGGGATTGAAAGGTAGAGAGGATTTGCCGGCGCGGTTCCTCTCCCAGGGACAAAAGCGGCGTGTGGCGCTGGCCCGTTTGCTTACCAGTCGGGCAAAACTTTGGGTGCTCGACGAGCCCTTCGTGGCACTTGATGTGCGTGCGGTGGACGAGCTTTGCTCGATCATCGCCGAGCATTTGCGCGGCGGCGGCATGGCCCTGTTTACCAGTCACCAGGCGGTGAATCTGGGGGCCGCAGGCCGTAAACTGAGGTTGGGCCCGTGAGCGCGCTCTGGGCGGTTATCCGGCGCGACCTGTTGCTTGCCATGCGGCGCAAGAGCGAGGTGCTGACGGCGCTGTTCTTCTTTGCCATCGTCAGCAGCCTGTTTCCTCTGGGCATTGGTCCGGAGCCTGACATGCTGCGGAAAATTGCTCCCGGTGTGTTGTGGGTGGGCGCGCTGCTGGCCGCAATGCTGTCGCTGAACCGGTTGTTTGCTGCCGATCACCAGGATGGCACGCTTGAACAGATGGCGCTTTCGCCGACGCCGCTGGCCCTGCTGGTGAGCAGCAAGGTGCTGGCACACTGGCTGGTCTCGGGGTTGCCGCTGGTCCTGCTGGCGCCGGTGCTGGGCCTCCAGTTCGATTTGAGTCCCCGATCGCTGGCGGTGCTGATGATTTCATTGCTGCTGGGGACGCCGCTGTTGTCGCTGATCGGTGCCATCGGTGCCGCGTTGACGCTGGGCATACGCGGTGGTGGAGTCCTGCTGTCACTGCTGGTATTGCCGCTGTATGTGCCGGCGTTGATCTTTGGTGCCGGTGCGGTGGAGGCTGATATCAGTGGTCTTGGTGCCGGCGGGCATCTATCGTTACTGGCGGCGTTGACGGTGTTGGCGGGTTTTTTTGCGCCATGGGCGGCCACCGCGGCTTTGCGTATTGCGCTCGAATGATGAATGGTACGACGAACTTTTTCGCCGCAATTCACTCTGACGGGGCCTAGTTGGACTTTTCGCAACAGGATGTTCTCAACGTGAACAATCGACTGATCAACTGGTTCAAATTCGCCTCGCCACAAAGCTTTTATCCGCTGGCAGGGAGGTTATGGCCATGGTTTGCGGCCCTTGCCGCAATCTTCTGTCTGGCCGGGCTCTGGCTGGGGTTCTTCGTTGCGCCTACCGATGCGCAACAGGGGGAGGGCTATCGGATCATTTTTGTGCATGTGGCCGCCTCGTGGATGTCGATGTTCATCTACTGCGTGATCGCTTTTTGGGCGGCGATCGGCATTGTTTTTAATACGCGGCTCTCGGGCATGATGACTTCGGCGCTGGCCCCAACCGGGGCGTTGTTTGCGTTTCTTTCGCTATGGACCGGCGCGCTTTGGGGCAAGCCGATGTGGGGTGCTTGGTGGGTGTGGGATGCACGACTGACTTCGGAATTGATTCTGTTCTTCCTCTATCTCGGTTTTATCGCCTTGACAGCCGCGATCGACGATCCGCGTCGCGCCGATCGCGCTGGAGCCATTCTCGCGTTGGTCGGTGTGGTGAACATTCCGGTTATCTATTTTTCGGTCAAGTGGTGGAACACGCTGCATCAGGGGGCGTCGGTTTCGTTGACGCGCGCTCCGTCGATGGCGCAGACCATGCTCTGGGGCATGCTGCTGATGGCCCTGGCATTCTGGATGTACGCCATTGCAATTGCCCTATATCGTGTAAGGGTAATTATTCTCGAACGTGAACGACACACGACCTGGGTGGCCGATTTGCCGGAGATCAAGGCATGAACTGGAACAGTCCGGCAGAATTCTTCGCCATGGGTGGTTATGCCCTTTACGTCTGGGGCAGTTTCGGGGTGACCGCCCTGTGCATGATCGTCGAGCCCCTACTGGCGCGTAAGCGCCGGTGCGATGCCGTCAATAGTCTGCGGCGCGAAATTGCCGCCAACAAGGAAGATCAATGAAACCCCGTCACAAGAGACTTGCCATCATCGTCGGTGCGCTGGCCGTGCTTGGCATCGCCGCTGCGCTGGTGTTGAACGCCTTCCGCAGCAATCTGGTGTTCTTTTTTACGCCGACCCAGGTGTCCACCGGCGAGGCGCCGAAAGATCGGGCTTTCCGCATCGGTGGCTTGGTGAAACCGGGGAGCATCGTGCGTAACGACATCACGGCACGCTTTGTAGTCACCGATACGGCACGCGAAGTCGCAGTCAGCTATACGGGAATCCTGCCCGACCTGTTCAAGGAAGGCAAAGGTGTCGTTGCTCAGGGCAAGCTCGGGGGCGACGGTACGTTCGTCGCCAGCGAGGTACTGGCCAAGCATGACGAGAACTACATGCCGCCGGAGGCTCAGGCGGCTGTCGATCAAGCGCACCAAGCATCGAAAACGCTCAAGCAATGATGCGTTGTCGATCGATAAAAAAATCAACCCATTGCTGAACGGGGTACCCCATGATTCCAGAGATCGGGCATTTCGCCCTGATTCTTGCTCTGCTCGTCGCCTTGGTCCAAGGCATCGTTCCTCTTGTCGGCAGCCAGCGGGGCATCCCTGCCTGGATCGGGTTGGCACGGCCGGCCTCGACAGCCTTGTTGCTGCTGGTGATCATTGCATTCGGCTGTCTCACGCAGGCTTTCATCGTCAACGATTTCACCGTGCTGTATGTCGCCGAGCACTCCAACACACAGTTGCCGCTGGCGTATCGGATCGCGGCAGTCTGGGGTGGACATGAGGGTTCGCTGCTGCTCTGGCTGTTGATGCTTTCGCTGTGGTCGGGCGCGGTTGCCGCCTTCTCGCGTAGCCTGCCGGATGACATGGTGGCGCGCGTCGAATCGGTGCTTGGGCTGGTGGCGGCGGGGTTCCTGCTGTTCGTGCTGACGACGTCAAGTCCCTTCGAGCGTCTGCTGCCCGGCGCGGCCGAGGGACGTGATCTGAATCCGCTTTTGCAGGATCCGGGCCTAGTGTTTCATCCGCCGATGCTCTACATGGGTTACGTTGGGTTTTCCGTGGCCTTTGCTTTTGCCATCGCGGCGCTGCTCTCGGGGCGACTCGATGCCGCCTGGGCACGCTGGTCGCGGCCGTGGACGCTGGCGGCGTGGATTTTTCTGACCTGCGGCATCGCCCTCGGTTCGATCTGGGCCTACTACGAGCTGGGTTGGGGCGGCTGGTGGTTCTGGGATCCGGTCGAGAACGCGTCGTTCATGCCCTGGCTGGTGGGCACCGCGTTGATTCATTCACTGGCGGTGACCGAGAAGCGCGGTGCGTTCAAGAACTGGACGGTGTTGCTCGCCATCGGCGCGTTTTCGCTGTCCCTGCTTGGTACCTTTCTGGTGCGTTCGGGGGTGCTGACATCGGTCCATGCCTTTGCTTCCGATCCGAAGCGCGGCGTTTTCATTCTGGTGTTCCTGGCCGTCGTCGTCGGCAGTTCGCTCGCGCTGTTCGCTTGGCGTGCGCCGCGCGTAGGTTTGGGTGGGAAGTTTGCGGCACTGTCGAGGGAAACTCTGTTGCTGGTCAACAATGTTCTGCTGTTGGCTGCTGCCGCAGCGGTATTGCTCGGCACACTCTATCCGCTGGTGATCGATGCGCTTGGCCTCGGCAAGCTGTCTGTCGGCCCACCGTATTTCAACGCGGTTTTCTCTCCACTGATCGCTCCGCTGGTATTCCTTATGGCGGTGGGGCCGGTGGCGCGCTGGAAACAGGCTTCGGTTCAGGCCATCATGCAGCGGTTGGGTGTGGCAATGGCGCTTTCCATTGCACTCGGTTTCGGGCTGCCGTTCATGGCGGAGACGTGGTCGTGGTCGGCTGCACTCGGCCTGACGTTAGCGATCTGGGTGATTGCATCCGGCGTGATACAGATGCGCGATCGTTTCAAAATCGGCGTGCCTCCACTTGCTTTCTGGGGAATGCATTTTGCGCATGCGGGGCTGGCGGTCACCGTGGTCGGCGTGGTGATGGTCAGTGCCTACGAGAACGAACAGGACGTGCGCATGGTGCCTGGCGACACTGTGACGGCGGGGGGCTACGTGCTGCGCTTCGGCGGCGTAAGCGCCGCTCCCGGCGCCAACTACAGTGCGCTGCGCGGATCCTTCGAATTGATGTACGACGGTCGCGTGATCAAACTGCTGGCGCCGGAAAAGCGCCAGTATTTCTCCTCCGCCATGCCGTTGACCGAGGCGGCGATCGATCCCGGCATTACGCGCGACATCTATGTATCGCTCGGCGACGAACTCGAAGGCAGCGATGGGGCGTGGAGCGTGCGTGTGTATTACAAACCTTTTGTTGACTGGATATGGTCGGGCGCATTGCTGATGGCATTGGGTGGCATGCTGGCGGCGGCGGATCGTCGCTATCGCATCCGTTCCCAGGCTACGCAAGGCAGCCCGAAGCTCGGTGAGGCAGCAGCATGAAGCGGTTTCTGATTCCCCTGATGGTTTTCGCCGTTTTGGTGGGGTTTCTTGCCATCGGGCTGATGCGCGATCCCCACGAGGTTCCTTCCCCGCTGGTCGGCAAACCGGCTCCGGTGTTCTCCCTGCCCCAGCTTGCAACCGGCGCCGCCGATTTTTCGCCGCAGCAGATGCGCGGCAAAGTCTGGCTGCTCAACGTCTGGTCTACCTGGTGCGTTTCATGTCGTGCCGAACACGCGTATCTGGTTGAGCTGGCGGGACAAACGCAGATTCCGATAATCGGCCTCAACTACAAGGAAGTGCGCGGCGATGGCCAACTCGATGCGCGCAAACTGTCCCCGGCCGAGGAAATGCAACTGGTGCGCAAGAGAGCGAACGCCTGGATGGCCGAGCATGGCAATCCGTATCAAATTTCGGCACTCGACCTGGATGGTCGGGTCGGTATTGATTACGGTGTTTATGGCGTTCCGGAAACCTATCTGATCGACCGCGAGGGTGTCATTCGCTTCAAGCAGATCGGCCCGCTCACCCCGGAGGCGATGCAAACCCGCATCCTACCGCTGATACAAAAATTGGAGCCGCGCTCCTGATCCCTATGCAAACCCTGATCGTTATATTGACCATGCTTACCCTGACTTTCGGCATTCCGATTGCAGATGCTGGTGAAGCCACGCCCATGGCGCAGGATCCGAAGGTCGAAGCGCGGCTGCTGGCGATTTCCGAGGAGTTGCGTTGCCTGGTGTGCCAGAACGAGACGCTGGCGGCATCGCGTGCCGAACTAGCGAACGACCTGCGCGTGGAAATACGCCGGCTGATCGTTGAGGGGAAGGCCGATAAGGAAATCATGGATTACCTCGTGGCGCGATATGGCGACTTCGTCCTCTATCGTCCGCCGGTCAAGCCCTCCACATGGCTGCTCTGGTTCGGCCCCTTTGTCATCCTGGCAGCCAGTATCGCCGGGCTGCTGTTCTATCTGCGCAAGCGTACTGCCCGTTTGGGTAATTCGGGTGGAGAAACGTTGAGCGAAGCAGACTTGGCCGAGGCTCATGCATTGCTCGACGAAATCGGAGACCGAAAATGAACGCCGCTTTATTCTGGTCCGTCGCCGGCGTCTTAATGGTGCTCGTGGTCGTGGTGCTGTGTTTTCCGTTGTTGCGTCGCAGATCTGTTGTCGCCGGTGCAACGAATCGGGCAGTCAACGCTTCGATTTATCGGGATCAACTTGCCGAACTGATCCGCGAACGCGATGGCGGCGCTTTGTCGGACTCCGATTATCGCGAATCCCATGCCGAGATCGAGCGGCGTTTGATCGAGGATACCCGCAGCAGCACGGCCAACGCCGTGGCGGGTGACGGCGATGGACGTTCGCTGCGGACGGCTGTGATGTTGATGGTAGCGATCCCGCTGATAGCCGTACCGCTGTATTTCACGCTGGGAAATCCGGCAGCACTGGTTCCCGGCAGCACCCAAGAAGTAGCTTCTCATGGCAGTGCTGGGGCGATGGCCGATTTGGCCCCGCTGGCCGCAAAGCTGGCCGCAAAGCTGGAAACGAATCCGGATAATCCGCAAGGCTGGATCATGCTCGGCCGCACCTACAAGATGCTAGAGCGTTACGAAGAGGCCGAGCAGGCTTATCTGCGTGCAGGCACCGCAGCCAATGCGGAGCCGGCGCTGATCCTCGAACGCATAGAGTTGGCTGCGGACAGAAACGCAGGTCACATCGAGGGCGAGGCGTTGAAAATGCTCACCGCTTTACTGAAGAAGGACCCCGAAAATCCCCTGGCTCAGTATCTTGCCGGCTACGGGGCTTTCAATCGCCAGGATTACCGCACGGCGATCACCTATTGGGAGCGATTGTTAAAAAAGGTCGCACCCGACTCGCAGGATGCTGCCAATCTTTCGGCGGGCATTGCCGAGGCGCGTACCCGCATGAGCGGTGGCACTTCCATACGGCCGCCTGCGACGACGTCCACGTCGGTTGCTCCTGCTCCCGCGGCGGCTGGCAGTGCCGTGATTCGCGGAACGGTGAGTCTGTCATCCGCATTGAAAGCCAAGGCTGCACCGGGCGATCTGGTGTTCGTTTTTGCGCGCGCCGAACAGGGGCCGCGCATGCCTCTGGCCGTAGTGCGGGCCACCGTTGCCGATTTGCCGTTGGCATTTACACTGGATGATTCGAGTGCGATGACCCCGCAGTTGAAGTTGTCGTCATTCAAGGCGGTGCGCGTCGAGGCTCGCGTTGCCAAGTCGGGCGATCCTGTTGCCAAGCCCGGCGATCTGTCGGGGAGTCTGGATGCGGTGAAAGTCGGTTCGTCTGCCGTGGCGATCACCATCGACCGCATTTTGCCCTGAGGCGCGTTGCTGGTTATCCGATACCTTCTGAGCGCAGCGCATCGGCCCAGCAGTTGGGCGTTTCGTAGATACGTACGCGTTCAAGGTACAGATGAATGCCGTAGCTGTCGCGGTATAACGGTTCCAGGATGTCGAACGCCAGTTGCGCTAGATTCTCGGCCGTGGGCGCTCGGTCGAGGATGACGGTTTTATGCCCTGGCAGCGTTGCCAGGAAATCCACTACGGCGTGATCGTTCCTGGCGACCAGGAATGCGTGATCCCACAGGTCTGCGACATGCTGCTTGGCAATCGACTTGACGTCAGCGAAATCCATCACCATGCCGTCTTGAGCCGAGCGATCGTCGTTGACGATGCCGCCGGACAAGGTGATCTCGATTACGTAGCGATGCCCGTGGAGATGCCGGCACTGACTACGATGGTTTGGAATGCGGTGGCCGGCATCGAATTCGAGGCGGCGGGTGATCTGCATGGGAACGGTGCTATGCTGGACGGGCAAGCATTATAGCCCCGCACCATGTCTGCCTCCCCCCCGATCCTCCTTGATGTGAATGAACATTCCCGCGGCAGCGCCGGGATGCTTTATGTCTATCCAGTAGTATCGCGACGGGCTGGCGGTATCTCGATCGGCATTAACCTCAACCCCAACAACGCCTGCAATTGGCGCTGTATTTATTGTCAGGTTCCTGATCTCAAGCGCGGCGGTCCTCCACCGATTGATCTGGAAAGGATGGCGACTGAACTGGATATCCTTTTGCAGGATGTGCTGGAGGGCGATTTTCTTGAGTCTCGCGTAGCCGATGCGAAGATGCGACATCTGGTTGATGTGGCTTTCTCCGGCAATGGCGAGCCCACTGCTGCCGCAGAATTCCCTGACGCCGTGGGGCGTGTGGTTGCCGTTCTAGATGCGCATCGGCTCAGGGGAATGCTGCCTTTGCGCTTGATTACCAATGGCAGCTTGATGGATCGTGCCGGTGTTCAGCGCGGTGTGCGGACAATGGCCGAGGCGGGGGGGGAGGTCTGGTTCAAGGTGGACGGAATCTCGTCCGACGCGCGCAGCCGCATCAATGGCACCCGCACACCGACCGAAGCGGTAGAGCGCCGTCTACAGTGTTGCGCAAGCCTCTGTCCGACGTGGTTGCAGAGCTGCTTCTTTGAGTTTGACGGTAAGGAACCTGCTACCAAAGACATCGATGCCTATGTGGCATGGGTCGGAGCGAGGGCGCATATTCTGCGTGGCGTGCACCTTTACGGACTGGCCCGGCCGTCAATGCAAGCCGATGCACCGCATCTTGGGCACCTGACGTCCAAGTGGTTCGACGAGCTTGCCCGCCGCTTGGTCGCTCAGGGACTGAAAGTTCAGATCAGCCCCTGAGCTTGCCTTCATCAGGAGCCCTTCTTGTGGGCTGCCTTGGCCTGCTTTTTCAGATCCTTAAAGAGGTCCGGCTTGGTTGCCTTGAGGAATTCGACCACTTCGAAATCGTCGCGCTTAACCTTGGCGATATCGATCTGCTCCACATGGACAAGGCGCAGCAGTTGTTGAACCGGGCGCGGCATGTTGCGCCCGCTCTCGTACCGTGAACCGCCGCTCTGCGTAACGCCGAGCTTAGACCAGAACTGCTGCTGATTCAGCCCGAGTTTGCGGCGAATCTCGCGGGCATCGATTTTTTCGGGTGCTTTCATGGTTGTCTCCATCAAGGAAATAAGGTCTCTAAAAATGCATTTAGCCTAAGCGTACGTCTTGAAACATATAACCGAAGTTATATATCTAAAAGTATAGACACTATACGTATTACATACAAGGGCAGCATGTTTTTCAGTGTAGGGGTAATTCGAACGGAATCGTTCCCGGCTTACCGCTGAACTGACCTATCGGGTAAAATCCTGCTCCTCGTTTTGCGTAAGCATTTGCTTTAATTAAAAAATGGCTTTGATCGTTCAGAAGTATGGCGGTACCTCAATGGGTTCGCCTGAGCGCATCCGCAACGTCGCCCGACGGGTTGCCCGCTGGAAGGCGCTCGGTCACCAACTGGTGGTCGTGGTTTCGGCAATGAGCGGCGAAACCAACCGCTTGCTTGCCTTGGCCAAGGACGTTTCACCAAATCCAGAACCGCGCGAACTCGATGTAATGGTGTCTACCGGTGAGCAGGTGAGCATTGCGCTGTTGTCCATGGCCTTGAATGACATCGGGGTCAAGGCGCGTAGCTACACCGGAGCCCAAGTCAAGATTCTTACCGATAGCACGTTTACCAAGGCGCGCATTCTTGACATAGAAGAAGCCAATATGCGGCGCGATCTGGAGGGGGGGACGGTAATTATCGTTGCTGGTTTCCAGGGTGTGGATGAACTCGGCAACATCACTACCCTCGGCCGCGGCGGTTCCGATACATCGGGCGTGGCCTTGGCAGCGGCGCTCAAGGCCGACGAGTGCCAAATTTACACTGACGTCGATGGCGTTTACACCACCGACCCGCGCATCGTTCCCGAGGCGCGCAAGCTGGATCACGTCACTTTCGAAGAAATGCTCGAAATGGCCAGCCTGGGTTCGAAGGTGCTACAGATTCGCTCGGTTGAATTCGCCGGCAAGTACAAGGTCAAGTTACGTGTGCTTTCAAGCTTCGAGGAAGAGGGCAAGGAAACCCTCGGCACGCTCATTACTTTCGAGGAAGACAGCAAAATGGAACAGCCCATCATCTCCGGGATCGCCTTCAATCGCGACGAAGCCAAGCTCACCGTCCTCGGCGTTCCGGACCGCCCCGGCATTGCCTATCAGATTCTCGGTACCATTGCCGATGCCAACATCGACGTCGACATGATCATTCAGAACGTCGGCCATGACGGTACGACCGATTTTTCATTCACCGTAAACCGCGGCGAATATCCTCGTGCGCTGAAGATTCTCGATGAGCAGGTCAAGCCCCATGTTGGCGCACGCGCGGTGGTTGGCGATAATAAAATCTGCAAGGTTTCGGCGGTTGGTGTCGGTATGCGGTCTCATCCGGGTGTGGCGAGCAAGATGTTCCGTACTTTGGCTGAGGAGGGCATCAACATCCAGATGATCTCCACATCCGAAATAAAGATTTCGGTCGTAGTGGACGAAAAATATCTCGAACTTGCCGTCCGGATACTGCATAAGGCTTTCGAACTGGATCAGCCGACAGTCTAAAGACAAAGGTGGTTTGACCGCAGGGGCGTGAAACGTTATCATCGCGCTCCGCTTTTGGAGACGTGGCCGAGAGGTCGAAGGCACTCCCCTGCTAAGGGAGCATTCTGTCAAAAACGGAATCGTGGGTTCGAATCCCACCGTCTCCGCCAGTAAAGGAAAACCCGCACTGCCTATGGCTTTGCGGGTTTTTTCTTGCGCTCGTAGCCCGCGTGCAGGAAATGACGACGGGGGCCGAAGCCCCCGCCGATAGCCATTCTGTTTATTGGACGGCTATGTCCTCAGCAGGCCTTAAGCGGCCAGTGCGAAACGCTCATCGTTGGCGTTTGTGGTTTTGCGCGGATTACGTCCGTCGCCTGTCGGGTCGCCTGCTCGCCTTCACTCACCCTGTCGAAGCCAGTACACCCCCTCAGTGGTGGAGGTGGCGGGAATCGAACCCGCGTCCAAAGCGCTTCCAGTCTGCCGGAATTACGACCGTAGGCGAATTATGGGCGCGCCAATGGCCGAATTCAAGGCCTTGTGCACGAATATGGTTGAGCAATGCAAGGATTTCCGCCGGATGGGAAACGATTTGGTCGCGTCCCCATTCCGCTATGGCTGAGCTTTCTCTCAGGTAGCGCCAAGCGGCGGGGGGGCGATTATCCTCGCAGGCCAGCAGCAGCGTACAGGTGCCGCCGGAAACCTGTGAGCGAAGTTGAGCGGTTGGCAGTGCTGCCCACCCTTCCTTTACAAGCAGTCGGTTTAGGGCGCCTACCAAGTCAGGAGTCGTGTCGGTAGGGTACCGTTAAGATCGAAGAGGACCGCATCAGGTATTGCGTACCGTGCGGATTAGGTAGTTGACCGATGTGTCGTTGCCCAGTGAATAGCTTTTGCTGAATGGGTTGTAGCTCATGCCGATGAGTTCTTCCATCTCAAGGTCTGCTTCGCGGACGAAATGCGCCAATTCGGCCGGGCGGAGAAATTTCGCGTAGTCGTGTGTGCCTTTGGGTAAAAGATTGAGCAGATATTCTGCGCCGATTACCGCAAATAAATACGATTTTGGATTTCGGTTAAGGGTCGAGAAGAACACCTGCCCACCGGGTTTTACCAGCGTTGCGCAGGCTTGCACGATGCTGGCCGGATCTGGAACGTGCTCAAGCATTTCGAGGCAGGTGACTATGTCGTAGCTTTCCGGAGACTCTACAGCCAATACTTCAGCGGCGATTTGGCGATAGTCGACATTGAGACCGCTTTCATACAAATGCAATCGGGCTACGCCAAGCGCCTTGTCCGAAAGATCGATGCCAGTTACTTTGGCGCCGCGTTGCGCCATGCCCTCACTAAGCAGACCGCCGCCGCAACCGACGTCCAGGACGCTCTTGCCGGAGAGCGCGGTGTGGCGGTCTATCCAATCGAGCCGCAGTGGGTTGATATCATGTAACGGCTTGAATTCTGAACTTGGATCCCACCAGCGGTGAGCCAGATCGCCGAATTTGGCGAGTTCCTGGGGATCGGCATTGGGCGTTTGGGTCATGATGTAGAGATTGTCCAAAAGAAAAAGGCCCTGCAGGGCAGGGCCTTTGTTCGAAGGTGCGGACGTTTACTTGGTTCCGATCACTTCGAAATCGACGCGACGGTCAGGCTGCAAGCAGGCAATTACCTTCTTGCTCTTCGGCCCTTTGCAATCGCCCGGCTTGGTCTTCGGTTGGGTCTTGCCCTTGCCTTCCGTGTAGACGCGATTGGCATCGATGCCCTTGCTGACCAGATATTCCTTGACCGCAGCAGCGCGGCGCTCGGAAAGCTTTTGGTTGTACTTGTCGCTACCGAAGCGGTCTGCGTGACCAACGGCGATGATGACTTCAAGCTTGATCTGTTTTGCTTTAGCGGCGAATTCGTCGAGCTTGGATTTGCCTTCCGGACGGAGAACAGCCTTGTCAAAATCGAACAGGGCATCGGCCGAGAGGGTGATCTTTTCGGCAGCGGGCTTGGGTGTGGCAGCGGCCGGCGCAGCTTCAATGGCTCGGGTCTTCGGCGCTTCCTTCTTTACCAGATCAGGATCGCACTCGGCGATTGCTTGGGCCGGGGTCCAGTAGCCGGTACGCCAGCACAGGCCGGTACCGCTTTTGGCAACGTAACCCCGTTGGTCGATGACGTAGGCGGTCGTGCCTTTCAGGTCTACCCCGGGCGTTTGTGCCAGGGCGGATACGGTGCTACCCAACAGGGCAGCCAGCAGCAGCGAATGTTTGAGGTTTTTCATGAGCGATTCCTTTAGTTTTTTAGATGCGGTCAAGTCAGCGAGGCAACGCTCGAATCCTTGCTGAAAATAAAGCGAGCATTACCTATCTACAGAGGCGATTTTGCCACAAACGTACGGCAGCGAGTAGTTTGCTCACGTCTATGTCATCAAAGTGACTGTTGGAAACAACAGACCGACCTTCGACCCAAACATGGCTGACATGTTCCCGGCCGGCGGCGTAGACCAAGTGCGAGGCTGGGTCGAAGCAGGGTTGGATCATCCAGTCGTCAAGTCGGACGGCGCAGAGGTCGGCCAGCTTCCCGGTTTCTATGCTGCCGATCGACCGATCCAGGCCGAGGGCCGCTGCGCCATCCAGGGTTGCCATGCGCAGCACGGTGTGAGCATCGAGTGCCGCTGCATCGCAGGCCACGAGCTTGCCGAGGAGAGCGGCATGGCGCATTTCCTGAAACAAATCCAGGCGGTTGTTACTGGCGGCACTGTCGGTACCGAGTCCGACCCGGATCCCGCAGGCCAGGGCCGTCGCGATAGGGGCAGCACCGCTGGCGAGCTTCATGTTCGAGCTTGGACAATGCGCAATGCTGCTACCGTGCTGGGCGAGCAGTTCAAGATCGTTGTCATTGAAATTAACGCCGTGTACCGCGATCAGGTCGGGGCCGAGAAGGCCGAGACGTTGTAAACGCTGTAGCGGGCGCATGCCGTATTGCTTGAGGCTGTCTTCGACCTCTTGCCGGGTTTCGTGTAGATGGATCTGCACCGCCAGGCCCAATTGCGCGGCGAGGGTTGCAATCCGTTCGAAGCTGGCATCGGACACGGTATACGGGGCATGTGGCGCTAGCGTGAATGACAGTTGTTCGGTGTCACGAAATCGGTCCCGCGCGGCCAGACCTTTTGCTAGGCAATCAGAAGCGTCGGCGGCGTATTGGGTCGGAAATTCGATCACCGCGATGCCGATTACTGCGCGGATTCCCGATTCGACGAAGGCTTCCGCGGCGGTTTCGGGGAAAAAATACATATCCTGACAACAGGTGACTCCGCCACGCAGCATTTCGGCTGCCGCCAGCCGGGTACCGGTATGGACGAAGTCCGGCGACACCCAGCGTCCTTCCGTTGGCCAGATTTTATCTTCCAGCCAGCGCATCAACGGAAGGTCGTCTGCATAGCCGCGGAGCAGGCTCATTGCCGCGTGGGTGTGCAGGTTGACCAGCCCTGGAAGCAGTACGTGCTCTCCGAGATGGACCGTATCGGTGGCTTCGAACCGGTTGCGAGCCTCGTTCGCGGGCAGTAACCCGACAATGCGGCCGCCATGTACGGCAATTGCATGATCTTCCAGGACGATACCCCGCGGTTCGATGGGGACTACCCATCGGGGGTGGATCAGAAGATCAATTTTCGTGGGGATTGCGTTGTCTTTGCTGGATTCGTTCATGGCTTGATTTAAGCAGATTAATCAATTGGATACAACGGACCGATGATTCCTTCGAGAGTCGGCTGCCGGGCCGGCTTGGACGTCGGCGCATGCTAGAATCGCACCCTTTCGGCTGACCCGACCTTCGCTGACCATGACTGCTACCTTCGCCAAGGAAACCCTGCCGATCAGCCTCGAAGAGGAGATGCGCCATTCCTACCTCGATTACGCCATGAGCGTAATCGTCGGGCGGGCGCTTCCAGATGTGCGGGACGGTCTCAAGCCAGTGCATCGGCGGGTGCTGTTCGCGATGCACGAGTTGGGCAACGACTGGAACAAGGCTTACAAGAAGTCGGCGCGTATCGTCGGCGATGTGATCGGTAAGTACCACCCCCACGGCGATACCGCGGTGTATGACACCATCGTTCGCATGGCGCAGAATTTCAGCCTGCGCTACATGCTGGTGGATGGCCAGGGCAACTTCGGTTCGGTCGACGGCGACAATGCCGCGGCGATGCGCTACACGGAAATCCGCATGGCTCGTGTCGGCCATGAGTTGCTGTTCGACATCGAGAAGGAAACCGTCGATTTCGGGCCCAACTACGACGGCGCCGAACAGGAACCGCTGATCCTCCCGGCGCGCATTCCCAATCTGCTGATCAACGGCAGTTCGGGCATTGCGGTCGGCATGGCGACCAACATTCCACCGCACAACCTGAACGAAGTGGTCGATGCCTGTCTGGCGCTGCTGGCCGATCCATCGATGAGCATCGACGATCTGATCCAGATCATACCGGCGCCCGACTTCCCCACGGCGGGCCTGATCTACGGCCTCTCCGGCGTTCAGGACGGCTACCGCACTGGCCGCGGTCGCTGCGTGATGCGGGCCCGGACCCACATCGAGGATCTGGAAAAGGGTGGCAAGCAGGCGATCATCGTCGACGAGCTGCCCTACCAGGTCAACAAGCGCACCCTACTGGAAAAAATCGCCGAACTGGTCAACGAGAAGAAGATCGAAGGCATTGCCCATTTGCAGGACGAGTCAGACAAATCCGGTATGCGCGTGGTAATCGAGCTGAAGCGCGGCGAAGTACCGGAAGTGGTGCTCAACAACCTGTACAAGCAGACCCAGTTGCAGGACACCTTTGGCATGAACATGGTTGCGCTGGTGGACGGCCGGCCGCGCCTGCTCAACCTGAAGGAAATGCTTGACGCCTTCCTCGCTCACCGGCGCGAGGTGGTGACGCGGCGCACCGTGTTCGAACTGCGCAAGGCGCGCGAACGCGGCCATATCCTCGAGGGCCTTGCCGTTGCGCTGTCCAACGTGGACGAGGTGATCGCGCTGATCAAGGCAGCGCCGACGCCGGCCGAAGCCAAGAAAGGCCTGATGGCACGCCAGTGGCGCTCAGCCCTGGTCGAGGAAATGCTGGTCCGTGCTGCGGCGGAGGCCTCGCGTCCGGAGGGGCTGGCGGCGGAATTCGGCCTTTCGGAGCAAGGCTATCGTCTCTCCGACGCACAGGCCCAGGCCATACTGGAACTGCGCCTGCAACGCCTGACAGGGCTGGAGCAGGACAAGATTGTCGCCGAGTACAAGGACGTCATGGCGCAGATTGCCGATCTGCTCGATATTCTCGCCCGGCCGGAGCGTATCACCCGCATCATTGCCGACGAACTTACAGCCATCAAGGCCCAGTTTGGCGATCCGCGGCGCTCGGAGATCGTGCTGAATACGTCGGACATCAATATCGAAGATCTGATCGCCCGCGAGGACATGGTGGTTACGTTGTCGCACGGCGGTTATTTCAAGCGCCAGCCTCTGGCCGATTACCGTGCGCAAAAACGCGGCGGGCGAGGTAAGCAGGCGGCCGCGGTGAAGGACGACGATTTCGTTGACCGGTTGTTCGTCGCCAACACCCATGACTACATCCTGTGCTTTTCCAATCGGGGCCGTGCCTATTGGCTAAAGGTTTACGAGGCGCCGGAAGGTGCGCGCGGTTCGCGCGGGAAGCCCATCGTCAATCTGTTCCCGTTGCTCGAAGGCGAAAAGATCACCACCGTGCTACCGGTCAAGGAATTCGACGACGAGCACTACATTTTCATGGCCACGGCCATGGGTACCGTCAAGAAGACGCCGCTTAAGGCCTTCGCCAACCCGCGCAAGGCCGGCATCATCGCTGCCCACCTGGATGATGGCGATCACCTGATAGGCGTTGCCATCACCGATGGCCATTCCGACGTGATGCTGTTCTCCGACTCCGGCAAGGCGGTACGTTTCGACGAAAATGACGTTCGCCCGATGGGCCGCGAGTCGCGTGGCGTGCGCGGCATGATGCTGGAGGACGGTCAATCGGTGATCTCCATGCTGGTCGCCGACAGCGAGGACTGGTCGGTGCTCACCGCCACAGAGAACGGCTACGGCAAGCGCACCCCGATCGTCGAATACACTCGTCATGGCCGTGGTACCAAGGGGATGATCGCGATCCAGACCTCCGAGCGCAACGGCAAGGTCGTTGCTGCCGTGCTTACCTCGCAGGGCGAGAGCAACGAGGAGATCATGCTGATCTCCACCGGCGGGGTGCTGATCCGCACCCGCATTGCCGACATTCGCGAAATGAGCCGGGCGACACAGGGTGTGACGCTGATCAATCTCGACCAGGGCACCGTTCTCGCCGGCGTTGAGAAAGTGGTGGAAACAGAAGATTCGGAATCCATAGATGAAGGGGAGTGAGTAAACATGGCACGCGTATTCAATTTCAGCGCCGGACCTGCCGCCTTGCCCGAAGAGGTGTTGCGCCAGGCCGCCGACGAACTGCTCGACTGGAACAAATCCGGCCAGTCGGTGATGGAAATGAGCCATCGCGGCAAGGAGTACATGGGCATCCATGCACAGGCCGAAGCCGATCTGCGCGAATTGCTCGCCATCCCGGCGAATTACAAGGTGCTGTTCCTACAGGGCGGCGCCACGTTGCAGTTCGAGATGATTCCGGTCAATCTGTTGCGCGGCAAGGCCGGCGCAGACTACGTGCATACCGGCGAGTGGGCGAAGAAGGCAATAAAGGAAGCCAAGCTGTTCGGCCAGGTGAATGTGGTTGCATCGGCCGAAGACGCTAACTTTAACTATGCGCCGGCGCAGAAGGACTGGAAGCTCGACAAAAACGCGGCCTACGTGCATTACACGGCGAATGAAACCATCGGCGGTGTTGAGTTTCATTGGACCCCGGATACCGGCGACGTGCCGCTGGTCTGCGACATGTCGTCGAACATTCTCTCCAAGCCGGTGGATGTCTCCAAGTACGGCCTGATCTACGCCGGCGCGCAAAAGAACATCGGCCCCGCCGGCCTCACTATCGTCATCGTCCGCGACGACCTGATCGGTCATGCGGTGCCGACTCCGCCGACGATGCTCGACTACAAGATCCACGCCGACAACGACTCGATGTACAACACGCCGCCGACCTATGGCATCTACATTGCCGGACTGGTGTTTCAGTGGCTGAAGCGCCAGGGCGGGCTGGTGGCGGTCGAGCGCAAGAATATCGAAAAGGCCGCGCTGCTCTATGATTTCCTCGACGGCAGCAAATTCTTCGCCAATCCGGTAAGGAAGCAGGACCGTTCACGCATGAACGTGCCCTTCACGCTGAAGAATGCGGAACTCGACGACGCCTTTCTGAAAGGAGCCAAGGAGCGCAATATGATCCAGCTCAAGGGCCATCGCTCGGTCGGCGGCATGCGTGCCTCGATCTACAACGCGATGCCGGTAGCGGGCGTCGAGGCGCTGGTGGCTTACATGCGCGAATTCGAGCGCCAGCACGGATAACGCCATGAGCCGTCAATTCAAGGTGCTGGTCCTCAACCAGATTTCGGCGACCGGCCTCAAGCGTCTGCCCGAAGGCCGCTACACCACGGGCAAGGACATCAAGGATCCCGATGCGGTGCTGGTGCGCTCCGCCGATATGCATACGATGGAAATTCCCGCCTCGGTGCTGGCCATTGGCCGCGCCGGCGCCGGTACCAACAACATCCCGGTGAAGGCGATGAGCCAGCGCGGTGTGCCGGTGTTCAATGCGCCGGGTGCCAATGCCAATGCGGTGAAGGAGTTGGTGATTGCCGGAATGCTGCTCGCCGCCCGTAACCTTGCCGGTGCGTTGAGCTTCGTTTCAGCACTGGACCCGGCTGACCCCGAAATGGACAGCAAGGTCGAGGACGGCAAGAAGTCGTTTGCCGGCTACGAACTGGCCGGCCAGACGTTGGGCATCATCGGCCTAGGCAAGATTGGCTGCTTGGTCGCCGATGCGGCGATCAAGCTCGGCATGGACGTGCTCGGCTACGATCCGGAAATCACCGTCGACGCCGCCTGGAGTCTGCCCTCGCAGGTGAAGAAGGCGCACAGTGTGGCCGAGGTGCTGAAGCACGCCCAGTTCGTCAGCCTGCATGTGCCGCTGGTCGACGCTACACGCAACCTGGTCAACGCCGAGAACATCGGCCTGATGCGCCACGGCGCGGTGCTGCTGAACTTTTCCCGCGACGGCGTGGTGAATGAAGATGCCATCCTGGCTGCGCTGGCGGCGAAGAAACTCGGCCGCTACATTTGCGATTTCCCCAGCGGCACGCTCAACGGCAAGCCCGGTGTGGTGGCGTTGCCGCATCTTGGCGCCTCGACCCGCGAAGCCGAGGAAAACTGCGCCTTAATGGTGGCCGACCAACTGGTCGATTACCTCGATCATGGCCATGTGCGCAACGCAGTGAATTTCCCCAACGTTGAGATGCCGCGCGAATCCGGTTATCGCATCGCGATTGCCAATGCCAATGTGCCGAATATGGTGGGGCAGATTTCGACCGCGCTGGCCCAGGCCGGACTTAACATTCACAACATGGTAAACAAGTCGCGCGGCGAGATCGCCTATACGCTGGTCGACGTCGATAGCAAGGTGAGTCCCGCGCTGGTGAAGTCGATCTCTGGTATTGCCGGCGTCCTGGCGGTAAGGTATCTGCCTCTGGAGGGGTGAGGTGGCTGACGACAAGGAAGAGCTGGAGAGCTTGCGGCAACGCATCGACCAGATCGATGACGAAACCCTGCGGCTGATAGGCGAGCGGGCACGTATCGCTCACCGCATCGGCGAGATCAAGCAGGGGAATATCTATCGTCCCGAGCGCGAGGCCCAGGTTCTGCGTCGGATCGGCGAGGCCAATCCGGGGCCGTTGCCGGCCGCCGCCGTGCAGCGCATCTTCCGCGAAATCATGTCGGCCTGCCTGGCGTTGGAACAGCCGCTGATCATCGCCTACCTTGGGCCGGCCGGCACCTATTCTGAGAGCGCCGCGCGCAAACACTTCGGCAGCGCGCCGACCTTGCTGCCTTGTGCGGCGATCGACGATGTGTTCCGTGCGGTCGAAGCCGGCAACGCACATTACGCGGTGGTGCCGGTGGAAAACTCTACCGAAGGGGCTGTCGGCCGCTCGCTCGATCTGCTGTTGTCTTCGCCGCTGCAAATTTGCGGCGAGGTGAATCTTCCGGTCCATCACCAACTGATGGCGTCGGGTGGGAGACTGGACGAAGTGCGGACGGTGTATTCCCATTCCCAGTCGCTGGCGCAATGCCACGAATGGCTCAACCGCAATCTGCCTCAGGTGCCACGTGTGGCGGTGGCGAGCAATGCCGAAGCCGCCCGTCTGGCGGCTGCCGAAGCCGGTGCGGCGGCGGTGGCCGGCGAAGCAGCCGCTGAACTGTACCGACTTGGCGTACTGGCAGCGAATATAGAAGATGATCCGAACAACACTACGCGCTTTGTCGTGCTCTCTGCCCACGACGCGAGCCCGTCTGGTCGCGACAAGACTTCGCTGGTGTGCTCGGCGGCCAATCGGCCCGGTGCGGTACATGAACTGTTGGCGCCGCTGGCACAGAACGGCGTGTCGATGACGCATCTGGAGTCTCGTCCCGCGCGCGGATTCGGCGGCAATCGCTGGGAGTATGTGTTCTACATCGACATTGAAGGCCATCGCGAAGATCCGCCGGTGGTGGCGGCACTCGACGAGTTGCGGCGCCGCGCCGGCTTCGTCAAGGAACTCGGGTCGTATCCGCAAGCGGTTTTCTGAGGGTTTCTCCATGAGCATTGCGCAGCAGGCGCCGCCCCACATCCGTGCCATTTCGGCCTATGTGCCGGGCAAGCCGATTACCGAACTGGCGCGGGAGTTCGATCTCGATCCGGCCAGCATCGTCAAGTTGGCGTCGAACGAAAATCCGCGCGGCATGAGCCCGCTGGCCGGCGCGGCGGTCGAAGAGGCGCTCGGTGGCGTCGGCCTCTATCCCGATCAATTCGAACTGGTCGCCAAGCTGGCTGAAAATCTTGGTGTGGGGCGCGACCAGATCGTCCTTGGCAGCGGTTCCAACGACATCCTCGACCTGACGGCGCGGGCCTTTCTGCAAGCTGGCTGTTCGGCGGTGTCGGCGCAATACGCGTTTCCCATCTACCCGATCGCCACACTGACCGCAGGCGGCGAGAATATCGTTGTTCCGGCGAAGCACTACGGCCACGATCTGGAGGCGATGCGCGCGGCTATCCGCTCCGATACGCGGCTGATCTGGATCGCCAATCCGAACAATCCGACCGGCACCTTCCTTTCCTACGCCGAGGTGCATCGCTTCATGGAAGCGGTGCCAAGCGACGTGCTGGTGATGCTCGACGAGGCCTACAACGAATATCTGGCACCGGCGGATCGCGCCGAGAGCGTCGTCTGGATTAAGGAATTTCCAAATCTGATCATCGCCCGTACCTTTTCCAAGGTGTATGGCTTGGCCGGACTGCGCGTTGGCTTCGGTGTCGCCTCAGCAGAGGTGGCTGACCTGCTGAATCGCATCCGCATGCCCTTCAATGTCAACAACCTGGCGTTGGCGGGGGCCTACGCGGCGCTCGACGACCATCGCTTTCTCGCCGAGAGCTACGACATCAATCGTCAGGGCATGGAACAGCTGGTGGCCGGGTGTAAACGGTTAGGCCTGGAGCACATTCCTTCCCATGCCAACTTTGTCGCGGTCAACGTCGGTGACGCGCAAGGGATCAACCAGAAGCTGCTGCGCCAAGGCGTCATCGTGCGCCCCGTCTCCATGCCCGGTTTCCTGCGCGTGACTATCGGCCTGCCGCATGAGAACACGCGTTTTCTCGATGCCCTCGAAAAGGCATTGCACGGCTGATGGCGCATTTTGGAAAAATCGTCGTCTGCGGCGTCGGCCTGATAGGCGGTTCGTTTGCGCTGGGCCTCAAGGCCGCCGGGGCGGTTGCCGAGATCGTCGGCCTCGGGCGCAACCGGGCAACGCTGGAGGAGGCCCGGCGCCTCGGCATCATCGATCGCATCGCAGCCGACTGGGCTGATGCACTGGCCGGTGCCGAGTTGGTGCTGTTGGGCATGCCCGTTGGCCAGATGCCGGCAGTGCTACAGGCGCTGCTGCCGCACTTAGGCCCGGATACCGTCGTCACCGACGGCGGCAGCACCAAGGCGGATGTCGTGTCGGCCGCACGTTGGGCGCTGGGCGAAAAAATCGGCCAATTTGTTCCCGGCCATCCAATTGCCGGCGCCGAAAAGAGCGGCCCTATGGCGGCGCAGGCGGACCTTTATCGCGACCGGCGCGTCGTGCTCACTCCGCTGGCGGAAAACTCTCCGCTGGCGGTGTCGCGTGTGCAGCAGGCGTGGGAGGCTTGCGGCGCGACGATCGAACAACTCGATGCCGAAACGCACGACCGCATCTTTGCCGCCGTCAGCCATCTGCCGCATCTGCTGGCCTATGCCCTGGTGCATGAGTTCGCCGAGCGTGAAAATTCAGGGCAGCTATTCGGCTTTGCCGCCGGCGGCTTCCGCGATTTCACCCGCATCGCCGGCAGCCATCCGGAAATGTGGCGCGATATCTGCGTCGCCAACCGCGCCGCGCTGATCACCGAACTGGATGCCTACATGGCAGAGCTGTTGCGCATCCGCGTGAAACTGGCCAGCGCCGATGGCAATGGTCTCGCCGCATTGTTCGATGCCGCCCGTCGGGCGCGTGCCGACTGGTTGGCAGGATTGCCGCCAACCGCCGAAGAGTAAAGGCAGAATCCCCGGCCGCGAGTGAAAATAAAAACGCCCCGGGAGGGGCATTTTTGCTTCTGGCGGAGAGGGCGGGATTCGAACCCGCGTTAGGATATTATCCTAAACACGCTTTCCAGGCGTGGAATTTATTGCTTTATAAAGCCTCTATTGGCAGGTGTTACGTGGTGGTGGCATAATTCGGATATGGGTTTCGGAGGCAAAACGGAGCCACTTCATTTTTCGGAGCCAAGCGAATGGCCACCTTCCAGATGCGCGACAGTGGGTATGTGCAGGCCCGTGTAAGACGGCGGGGCTACCCAGTCCAGAGCAAGACATTTCCGAACAAAACCCTCGCTCAGGAATGGGCGCGTCGAGTCGAGGCTGAAATTGATCGCGGTACGTATGTCTCTGCATCAGCTGCCGAGCATACAACCGTTGGTGACCTGATCAAGGATTTCAAATCCGATTTCGCGCCCCTGCACTACCGTGTCAGAGAGGATGAAAGGGAGGCCTGGCGTTTCCAGTTGGACCGCCTGAATGATTTCTTTGGCGATTACAGTATTGCCGCTGTTGATCAAAAGCTTGTTGCCAGTTTCAGGGATTCCAGACTCAAAGGTAGTACAGATAGGCGCAAAGTTGGTGAAAGCACAGTTCGAAAAGAACTTTATATGCTTTCGAAATTACTTGGCTACGCCGAAAATGAGAAAGGCATAACACTCCCGCGCGGAAATCCTGTCGAAAAGATCCGCAAGCCGAAAGAGAGCGAAGGACGTGATCGCCGCCTGAGTGAGGATGAGTGGACTCAATTTGAGGCGGAGTGTCGAAAAAGCCGGAATCCCTGGCTTGTTCCTGCCGTCACATTGGCTGTCGAGACGGCGATGAGGCAGGGAGAGCTGTTGGGCCTGACCTGGAAATCG
>Ga0172380_10000180_pt1 | contig 137628 bp, 133 predicted proteins | sample Leawe162metaG_FD_119747 | JGI IMG/M metagenome (GOLD analysis project Ga0172380, IMG submission 119747) | Leachate microbial communities from a municipal landfill in Southern Ontario, Canada - Leachate well 162 metaG | ecosystem: Engineered > Solid waste > Landfill > Unclassified | place... | reverse complement strand
GGCGAACATCACCCGTCAGCAATTCAACGTGTCGATACTCGTTAGACATAAGCCTGTCCTCAAGCCTGTGCTTGAGCCTTTCTGCTTATGCCGACTGTCCGGTCGAAATGGGGGGCAGTTCACAGGCTCCATCCGAAAGTCGGCACATCGCGATAGGCGATCTCTGGCAGAGTCGTTGTGAAATAGAGCCTGCCGTCCGGCCACCGCTCCAGATTGGTCGCCGTCGCTCCCATCTGGGCGGCACGTATACTTGGAAGGTCCAGCGCCCCGTAGGATCCTCCATCGGAGGCAATGATGATTTCACCCGTGGAGCTGAGCACAAACACGTCAATGCCCAAGGCGTCTGCCATATCCGACAGATAGTCTATCGGCCACTCAAAATTCAAGCGCAGGTCGAGAACGCCCTTGATCTCGCCTGCCGAACCGCGCACCGGCATGGACAGACTTATGAATCTCGGAGGCGTGTCCTGTCCGCTAGGCAATGTGACGTCTTCACGAACTTCACCGGCATAGGGCCCCTTCAGTCCTCCTTTGAACCAGTTCGTTTCCGAGGCGTCTTCTCCGACCCGTAAACCATCGGAAGATGCCTGGATTCGTCCATCTATCCCGGCAAAGCCGCCCCAGGATATCCGGCTGCCGTCGCCGACGACCATCTTGAGCTTCAAGGCCATGTCTTGCGGTTCATCGCCGCCAAGCCTTTCCGCCACATATCGCATATTGCTCAATTCCTCGTGCAGCGCACGTGCCAGGCCGGTTTGAACCCCTTTCGCTCGCGTCGCGATCGCTGAGGCGAGGGTTTCGTGTTGATAGACTTCGAGCCGCTCGCTGATGAGCAGGAGGAACAACACACCAACCACCGCCGCGCTCATGGAAACGAAAGCGTATGTGACGACGGATAGCTTCGGAGCCTTCTGGTGCGACTTCCTCATCGACATGTACCTCCCGCGCCATCGCCGGTATCGTTCGGAACACAGAGGATAGCGGCTATGTCCCCGCATTCAATAGAGTTGCCTGAAATACCTCTCTCTCCAATCGTTTGCATGCCGTTTCCAGCGCCCATTCTTTGCTGTTCCGGCTGCGCACGACTTTCATCCCGCATCGCCGAGGCCGAGAAGGGCAAGGGTGCGGGGATCTGTTTCGCCGCCATAGAAATGGCGGAGCGCTTGCCGGAACAAGGGCATGGTTGGATCGGCGGCGATGAAAAGCGTCAGGCAGGACCGGAACTTGAAGTCGTCGGGCGAGCCGAGAACCTCACGGGCTGTACGGTTCCCATTGGAAAGCATGGCTTCGACGCATTCCATCAGGCGCGGCCCGAGAACGGGATGGCGGAGATAGGCGCGGGCTTCACCGAGAGAAACAATCCCGTAATGCTGTGCCATGGCCGAGCGGCCGAGGCCGGCCATTTGCGGGAAAACGAACCACATCCAGTGGGAGCGCTTGGCACCGTCGCGAAGCTCAGCGAGAGCTTGATGATAGACAGGAGCCTGTGCGGTCACGAAGCGCTCAAGATCGAACTCGTCTTTTTCCGGGTGTGAGTTCATTCAATCCTCCTCCGGTTGCGGGTCGTGGTTGAAGTCATGATTACCCCCAGAATTTTGGAGGTCAAAATCACGAAGGCTAGGCAGCGTTCCTGATCCTGTTTTCCCCGTAATTCCATGGTTTTGGCATGCAGATCGGGCAAAAGAAGGTGATTCCTGTCTTCATTTGCCCCAATTCCTGCCGTGACTTTGATGTACGAATCGGTTCAAGCGACCGTTCGACCATAAGCATGACGGAGACAATCCCGTGGATATCAACGAAGACGACATCACCCTGATCCACGTGATGAGACGGTATTTCGCAGTCAAGGCCGAGGTGGGCGTGCTGAAGATGCAATTGGAAGCGGCCCGCAGGGAGGCCGGAACGGAGGTTGCGAACTTCTACGATCCACGCTCCAATCCCGACCACGCGGATGCGATTGCCCGGCAGCAGGCGCTCAAGATGGACATGTTGCGCTTGATGGACTGGGCCGAAGCCTGGGGCCGGGGCGAGCCGGTTGCTCGGCCGCTGTGATCTGATGCTCCGAAAAGTGTCAATGGCAGTGCGCCTGGCGAAGCGCTCCTCTCTGATTGCCGTCATGGGTGTGAACGCGATATGATATTCTTTTGAGCGTGATCCGTCGATCTCGACCGGGAGAAATATCATGCCGTTTAGTGATCGTACCGAGGCGGGCGCACGCCTCGCCGTAGCGCTTTCTCATTACCGTGGCACGGATGCGGTCGTGCTAGCTCTTCCCAGGGGCGGACTTGAGGTGGCACTGCCCATTGCGACAGATATCAAGGCGCCGCTTGATCTGCTGCTTGTACGCAAGATTGGCGCGCCGTATCAGCCGGAAGTAGCCATGGGCGCGGTCGTCGACGGGGACACTCCGAGGATCGTTCGAAATGAGGACGTTATCGGCTACGCCGGCGTGTCGCCGAGCGAGTTCGACGCCGCCTGCCAGCGTGAGCTGAAGGAAATCGACCGCCGCCGTCAGTTGTATCTCAAGGACCGCCTGCCGGTGCAGGTTGCCGGGAAAACAGCGATTGTCGTCGATGACGGCGTGGCGACCGGCGCGACGCTTCGCGCCGCCTTGAAGGGGCTGAGAGACAAGAAACCGCGCCGTATCGTGGTTGCGATGCCCGTCGTACCGGCCAGCCTGCTGCCCGAACTGGAAGAGGAGGCGGACGAGGTCATCTGCCTTGAACACCTGAGTTCGCTTGGCGCTGTCGGCGCACACTACCGGAACTTTCCGCAACTGACCGATGCCGATGTGATTGCATACCTCGATGCTGCCGCTGTGCCGTTCAGTGCGCCCTAGGCATTGAACCTGTCCCGCCGGTACAGGGGTCGGCGAGCAGCATCGAAATGGGCGCCGGCCGATACTGAGGTTCGTAGTCCGGGGCCCGTATCAACGCCGTTCAAACACAATTGCGGCCTTGATTCTTGGTGTCATACAGGGTGCGATCCGCCGCCCGCCAACAAGTCTTCGGGCAGGTCGACACACTGCGCATTGCGCCTTGTCTCAGAGCGGATCGTAACCACCGGACGCCATGGAACCCCGGTGGCAGCGCAGGATCGCATCCGCGAAAAGGTCGGCGACGTGTATCACGACGAGGCGGTTTCCGAGCGGCGACGATTCCACAGCCACGGGCACAGTGTCTGCTACAGCCAGTTCGGCGATCGGAGCCCGAGCGAGGCGTTCCTCCGCACCCTCGGAGAAAAGCGCGTGAGTGGCCAGAAGCCGCACTTCCCTCGCGCCCCGCGCCATGCAGGCCTCCGCGACCCGCACCATGGTGCCGCCGGAACTGATGAGGTCGTCTATGACGATGGCGATGCGATCCTTGACATCGCCGGCGAAGAGTTCGCCCGAAACGATACCCTTGCTGCGTTGCTTTTCCATGAACGCCTTGCCGACGGGCCGGCCGAGTATCTGTTCCAGCCGCTCGCGGAAAGTCTCCGCGCGTTTGCCGCCGCCGAGATCGGGTGAGACTACCGTCACCTCGGTGTCGCCGATATGCGCCGCCGCATGGCGGGCGAAGGCGTCATAGGCGTCGAGATGCATGGTCGGGACGCGAAAGGATGACTGGAACGCCGCGACATTGTGCGCTTCGACGACGATCACCTGGTCGGCGCCCATCGTTTCCAGCAATTGGGCGACATAACGCCCGGTGAGCGGGTCACGCGGTTTCGTTTGGCGGTCCTTCCTGAGGTAGCAGAGATACGGTGTGACGGCGGTGACGCGGGTAGCGCCGTTCGTCTTCAGTGCGCCGATGAAAAACAGCAGACGGCAGAGGCGGTCGTTGGCGGTCTGCCCGTCGCTGCCATGAAGGCTGGCGACGATAAAGGCATGTCTTCCCCTGACGCTTTCGAGGGGGCGGGTCTTGTGTTCCCCATCCTCGAACTCGCGTTCCTCGAGCGGACTCAATTCCAGCCCCAGGTGGCGGGCGACGCGACTGCCGAACTCCGTGTCGCGGGCGAAAGCGAAGATGAGCGGCGCGGTTCCATTTTCCGCTTTTGCCGGCACCGTGGAGGTGGCAATGGCAAGCGGCCTGACCGTCAGTCCGCCGAACACCGCATCGATCATGCGGCCATCATCCGACAGCGGTGCCACCAGGATTTCTGCGACGATGCTGCTTCCATCGGCCGCTGTGGTCGTGAAGACGGCCGAGAGCGGCTCCCCCGTACGGCCCACGAATTCGAACAGTCTGCGAAGGCGCACGCTTCCGCGCAGGAAGGAAGCCTTGGAAAGTGTCTTCGATTCCGTCTCCCGTCCGAGCAGGGGCGCAAGCGCCTGTGACCCGAGATGGAGGACGTAGTCGCGCTCCGCGCCCTCGCGGTGGCGAAAGATGAAGGCGGTTTCCGGTCGCGTCCGCGCGATCTCCTCCATCGCTGCGGCAGGCGGCGCAAGTAGATCCGTCCGCTTGCCTTTCCACCCTTCCAGAAGCTCGAAAAGCGCCTCGTCCCTAGGGCTCGGGGCACTGTCTATGCGGTCGAACAATTGCTTCAGGCCGGGATCGAGTTCAGCAAGCACTGTCATGGCAACCTCGCGCTCGTTTATGACTATGTTCGAATCCTGTCATGCCAGACAGGTGTGCTTCTTGATCAGCGTCAAGCATGGGAACATTGCGGGCGATTTGCCCAAACCCGCGAGACCCTCGTTGACAGGCATCAAGGCGTCCCTGTCTAATCCACCCACATTATGATGACTTCACGACGGGATGCCAGAGTCTCACATGGCTGCAACGATCGAAATGAAACTTCGCGCGCTCCGGCGGCCCGACATCTATGAGGATGGGGCGGAGGATGTGCATGTCGTGGAGACCCATATGTCCTGGGTGTTCCTGGTGGGACAACATGTCTACAAGCTTAAGAAGCCGGTTCGTTTCCCGTTTCTGGACTTCACTGCCCTGGAGGCGAGGGAGGAAAATTGCCGCGAGGAGGTGCGCCTGAACAGGCGGCTTGCCCCGCATGTCTATCTCGGCGTCATGCCGCTCGTCGAAAAGGCGGACGGATCGTTGTCGCTCGGCGGCGAGGGCGAGGTGATCGACTGGCTGGTCAGGATGCGTCGTCTTCCGCAAGGCCGAATGCTGAGCAGCCTTCTCGGCAAGACGGACGTTAGTGAACAAAGTATCGACCGCCTTTGCGAGGTTCTTGCCGATTTCTATGGCAAGGCGGATCGCTCACCCATGACCGCTGAAGAGCATTTCCTGGGCCTCGAAGGCCAGCAGGCGCTGAATCGCCAGGTGCTCTGCCACCGGGATTTCGACATAGACAGCGAATCCATCAGGCATGTTCTCGACCGGATCGATGAATGCATGCACTGCCTGCGGCCGCAGATCGAGGCGCGGGTCAGGGCCGGGCGCTATGTGGAAGGTCATGGCGATCTCAGACCCGAACATGTCTGCCTCACCGAGCCGATTGCGATCATCGACTGCCTCGAATTCAGCTATCAACTGCGCCTTGTCGATCCTTTCGACGAGATTGCCTTCCTCGGCATGGAATGTGCCTTTCTTGGTGTGCCCGACTTCGGCGAGCGCCTGCTGCCGCGCATGAGCGCCGCGCTGAACGATGCGGTTTCGACGGAGTTATTCCAGTTCTATTCAGCGCTTCGCGCCACGATGCGGGCGCGCATGGCGCTCGGGCATCTCGTATACGATACTGGCAAGGATTGGGCGACCTGGGAGAAGAAAACCGACCGCTATATCGCGCAAGCGCAACGCTTTCTTGCCATGCCGGAACTGACGGCGGTGCGTGTGGGTGCCGGAAATACGACGACATGAGCGGAAAGCGAGTGACCTCGGAAACCGTGCCAGGAGACATTTGAGAGAGCGATGCAGAAGACAGCAAGCGAATTTGACAGCGTGAATACCCCGGCCGTGCTTGTGGACCTTGATATTGCCCGTCGCAATATCAATCGTTTCCAGGCCTATGCCGATGCCCATGAGCTGAAGGTCCGTCCGCACATCAAGACCCACAAGCTGCCCGCCATCGCCGCGATGCAGCTTCGCGCCGGAGCAGTCGGCATTACTTGCCAGAAGGTTTCCGAGGCCGAAGCGATGGTGGCAGGCAGCGCCGAGATCCGCGATGTCCTTATCACCTACAATATTCTCGGTTCGGAAAAATTGCGCCATCTGACGGCGCTCGCCCGCAAGGTGGCGCTGGCCGTCGTCGCCGACAGTGAGGTCGTAGTCGACGGTCTCTCCGCAGCCTTTGCAGAGGAGCCCGCACCGCTGCGTGTTCTGGTCGAATGCAATACCGGGGCCGACCGATGCGGCGTGGCGACGCCCGAGGCGGCGGCCGCTCTGGCACGCCGGATCGAGGATGCGCCGGGGTTGAGCTTCGGTGGGCTGATGACCTATCCACCGGCAGGAGGCACCGCGTCCGTCCAGTCGTTCATGGGCCGTGCAAAATCGCTGATCGAGGCGGATGGCATGACCGTTGCCACTGTCACCTCGGGGGGAACGCCTTCGATGATGGAGGCGGCGAGCGCGCCTGTCACGACCGAATACCGGCCCGGTACCTATGTCTACAACGACCGCTCCCTTGTGATGCGCGGGGCCTGCGGCTTCGAGGACTGCGCGCTGACGGTACTCGCCACCGTCGTCTCGGTGCCGGCGACAAACCGCGCTATCATTGATGCCGGCAGCAAGGCGCTGACATCCGACCTCTTCGGCCTTACCGGCTATGGGCACGTGCTCGGACGATCCGATATTGCCATCGACCAGCTTTCCGAGGAGCATGGCCGACTCGTCAGCGAGGGTCCGATCGGGCTTGCCGTCGGTGACAGGGTCCGCATCGTGCCGAACCATGCATGCGTTGTGACCAATATGGTCGACACGATTGAGGTTATCGAGGGTGGCCGGCTTGGGGGCACATGGCCAGTCGCAGCAAGGGGACGCATCGTCTGAGCGGCGTCCGCACGACCGATTCCTCATCAGACAAGGTCGCACGGCCGGCAGGCGGAGAGTAAATGTTGCTTGTACTACAGAAGGTCAGCAAGTCCTACGAGACCGCCGAGGGGCCGCTCAAGGTGCTGCAGAATATCGACCTGATGCTGGACGCTGGGAAAAGCCTTGCGCTGACCGGGGAATCGGGCAGCGGCAAGAGTACGCTTCTCCATCTTGTCGCCGGACTCGACAGCCCGGACTCCGGACGCATCGAGGTTGCGGGCGCGAATATTGCAGGTCTGAACGACGCCGGACGTGCCGCCCTTCGCCGTGGCGTGGTCGGGCTGATCTTCCAGCAGTTCAATCTCATTCCCTCGCTCGACGTTGCCGACAACCTTGCCTTCCACGCGCGGCTTTCCAACCGGCACGATCCGAAATTGCAGTCGGAATTGACCGAAAGGCTGGGGCTCGGCGATCTTCTTCGGCGCTATCCCGAGCAGCTTTCGGGAGGGCAGCAGCAGCGTGTGGCCATCGGGCGCACCCTTGCGGCGCGCCCGAAACTGGTTCTCGCCGACGAGCCGACCGGCAATCTCGATGAGGCAACCGGCGACGCGGTACTGGCACTGATGCAGGCGCTGGTCGCCGACACGGGCGCGGCATTGCTGATGGTCACCCATTCGACGCGGCTTGCCGGGCGGCTGGACGCCTGTGTGCACCTCGCCGCCGGGCGGCTTGCATGATGCTGCGAACGGCCATGTCCGCGCTTCTCTCCCATTGGCGCAGGCAGCCGCTGCAACTGGCGATGCTGCTGCTGGGCTTGTCATTGGCGACCGCGCTCTGGTCGGGGGTGCAGGCGATCAATGCAGAGGCGCGCGCCAGCTATGACCGCGCCGCCGCCATGCTCGGGCAGGACCGCCTCGAGCAGCTTGTTTCAGCCGATGGCGAGCCCATCCTCCAGGAAACTTTCGTGGCATTCCGGCGTGGCGGCTGGCTGGTGTCGCCGGTGCTGGAGGGTGAGGTGCGTTTTGGTGCAGTCCGGCTGCGCGTCATCGGTATCGAGCCCTTGACCCTGCCGGTCGAGGCCCGTCAGGTGAACGTGGAGGGCGGTGACGGATTGCGGGATTTCCTGTCGCCGCCCGGCCCGCTTTTCGTCGCACCGGCCACGGCGGAGCAGCTGGCCGCGCAGGAGACGCCACCGCTGCGGATCGACAAGGATTTGCCGGTGGGAGCGGCGATCACCGATATCGGTCGTGCGCAGGTCCTGCTCGGAAAACCCGGTCAGATCAGCCGGCTGATTGTTGCGGCCGATCAGCCCATGGGCCGGATCCCCCTCCAAACGGTTGCCCCCGGCTTGACGCTGCGCAAACCCGATGTTCAGGACGATCTGGCACGGCTGACCGACAGCTTCCATCTCAATCTCACCGCCTTTGGCCTGTTGGCCTTCGTTGTCGGGCTGTTCATCGTCTATTCGGCCATCGGGCTAGCCTTCGAGCAGCGCCGTCCGACGTTTCGCACCTTGCGCTCGCTCGGCCTTCCGGCGCGGGCGCTGACCGGTCTGCTGCTGGCGGAACTGGTCATCCTCGCACTTGCAGCGGGGTTGAGTGGCGTGGCGCTCGGCTATCTCGTGGCCTCCGTCCTGCTGCCCGACGTGGCCGCGACGCTTCGGGGGCTCTATGGCGCCGATGTACCGGGCACTCTGACGCTGCGGCCAGAATGGTGGGCGACGGGGCTTGGTATCGCTGTTCTTGGCACGCTGGGATCGGCTGCCCAAAGCCTCTGGCGTGTCTGGCGCATGCCGCTTTTGGCGCCCGCCCAGCCGCGAGCTTGGGCGCGCGCTTCGGAAGCCGCCTTGCGCCTGCAGGCCGGGGCGGCGGCGACATTGTTGGCGGCGACTGTGGTGCTCGCAAAGTGGGGGACAGGGCTGGTCGCGGGCTTCGCGCTGCTCGGAGTTCTGCTTGTCGGGTCGGCGCTGCTCCTTCCGGTGATGCTGGCCGGCCTGCTCATTGCGATGCAGGGTCTCTCGACCGGTGCGCTCGCGTCATGGTTCTGGGCCGATACCCGCCAGCAGCTTCCGCGTTTGTCGTTGGCGCTGATGGCGCTCTTGCTGGCGCTGTCGGCCAATGTCGGTGTGGGAACAATGGTGGCGAGCTTCCGGCTGACGTTCACCGGTTGGCTCGACCAGCGGTTGGCATCGGAGATCTACGTCACCGCCCGCACGGAAGAGGAGGCGAAAAACCTGCGCGACTGGCTGACCCCACGCGTCGACGCGGTGCTGCCGATCTGGCATGTCGAGGGCGAAGTTGCCGGACAGCCTGCCGAGATCTATGGCGTGGCCGATCACGCGACCTTTCGGGATAACTGGCCCTTGCTCGAAGCGGTGCCCGACGTCTGGGACCGCGTGGCGCGCGGCGAGGCCGGGCTGATCAACGAGCAGCTTGCGCGCCGCGAAGGTCTCGGAATCGGCGATCCGCTCTCACTTCCGGGCGGCTGGAAGACGACCGTTGCCGGGATCTATTCCGACTACGGCAATCCCGTCGGGCAGGTGATCGTCGGCATCGATGTGCTGACCGCACATTTTCCTGAGGTACCGCGCCTGCGCTACGGTTTGCGCGTGTCGCCTTCGGCTGCCGGGGACCTGAAAGAGGCACTGATCGCCGCGTTCAATCTGCCTCAAACGAATGTCCTCGATCAGGCCGCCATCAAGCAGCGGTCGCTACAGATCTTCGAGAAGACCTTCGCCGTCACCGGGGCGCTCAATATTCTCACTCTAGGGGTCGCCGGACTTGCCATGTTCGCGAGCCTGATGACCCTTTCCGGCATCCGCCTTCCGCAGATCGCCCCGGTCTGGGCCATGGGGCTGACACGCCGCAATCTGGTGCTGCTGGAGCTGGCCCAAACCATGATACTCTCGATATTCACGTTGTTGGCAGCACTCCCCGTCGGTGTCGCCCTTGCCTGGGTACTGCTGGCCATCGTCAATGTCGCGGCTTTCGGCTGGCGGCTGCCGATGCACCTCTTCCCGTCCGATTGGTTCAAGCTGGCTGTGCTGGCGCTCGTTGCCTCGCTCTTTGCGGCCATGATACCGTTGCGGCGTCTCGCAAGGCTTTCACCCTCGGATCTGCTGAAGGTATTTGCCAATGAACGCTAGGGTTCTGCTGTCTCCCATTGCAGCACTTCTTGCCGTTGTCATCGCCAGTGACGGCGGCAACGCTGTAGCACAAGGGTTTGCAGGTTTAGGATCAACCGCCGAGGGCTTTGCGATGCCAAGACAGGGCATCGCCTTGAGCTTTCCGGAAGACCATGGCCCGCATCCCGAATATCGCATCGAGTGGTGGTACATGACTGCCAATTTGAAGGCGGCGGACGGCACCGATTACGGTGTTCAGTGGACGCTCTTCCGCTCTGCTCTGGCTCCGGGCGACACGAAGGGATGGGACAGCCAGCAGATCTGGATGGGGCATGCGGCCGTGACCGCGACCGCAAAGCATTATGTCGCTGAGCGGCTTGCCCGTGGCGGTATCGGCCAGGCGGGCGTCACCGCTGAGCCGTTTTCGGCCTGGATCGATGACTGGCAAATGCGGGGCCGCGCGACACCTGGGATGGCCGGGGCCGGGAGCGATGCACTTTCGGCGCTCGACCTTCGCGCCTCGGGCACGGATTTCCGCTATGACCTGAAGCTTGATGCCAGGGGACCGCTGGTGCCGCAGGGCGAGGGCGGCTATTCGGTGAAGTCGGCGCAAGGGCAGGCGAGCTATTATTATTCGCAGCCCTTCTATGCGGTTGCCGGGACGATTGCTCTCCCGGAAGGCGAGGTCGAAGTCACCGGTCAGGCCTGGCTCGATCGGGAATGGTCGTCGCAGCCGCTCGCCGCCGACCAGACCGGCTGGGACTGGTTTTCGTTGCATCTCGACAGCGGCGAAAAGCTGATGGCTTTCCGCCTGCGCGACGGCGGCGATGGATACATGTCCGGGACGTGGATTTCCCCCGAGGGGAGGCCCAGTCCTTTGTCCCCCGGCGAACTGAAGGTGACGCCGCTCGAAACGGCCAGGGTGGAGGGGCGCAATCTGCCGGTCAGCTGGCGTGTCGAAGTGCCGGGGAGGAATTTCAGCGTTACCACGGAGGTGCTCAACACCCAGGCCTGGATGAAGGTGCAGTTTCCCTATTGGGAAGGTCCGATCAGGTTCACGGGAAGCGATGACGGGCTCGGATATCTGGAAATGACGGGTTACAGGTAGCCGGCCCGCAGGCACGCGGGCGACGACGGCACGAGGCCGTCGTCCCGTTCTTGCCCACGGAATGGGTGTTCCGGGCGTGAAGTGCTTCAGCCGTCGACGCGCGAAAGCACCTTGCGTTCGAAGAAGAAGTACGGCCGGAGCTTGACGCCGACGATGTTGCCGGCAAAGGCCGCAGCCGCCCAGAGCCAGCCATGCAGGCTGCCCGACGCGATACCCGAGAAATAGGCGCCGATATTGCAGCCATAGGCGATGCGTGCGCCATAGCCTAGCAGCAATCCACCGATGACGGCTGCCAGAACAGAGCGCAGCGGGATGTCAAAGCTCGGGGCGAAGCGGCCGGCAAGCGCTGCTGCCAGCATGGCGCCGGCGATAATTCCGAAATCCATCACCGAGGTGATATCAGCAAAGACACTTTCGGCGAGCGCCTTGGCATTGCCCGGCATCTGCCAGTAGGCCCAGGCCGTGGGGTCAATTCCGATCGCCTGGGCACCCTTGGCGCCCCAGAGTGCGAAGGCAGAGGTGATGCCCCACGGGCGGCCGGCCAGGGCCAGTGTCGCGAAATTCAGAACGGCAAGCGCGACCGCGCCGAGCACCAGCGGCCAGGGACCGCGCAGCAGACGGGAAGGGCCCTGTCGCGAGGATGAAGGCTCTGCCTCCAGCGTACCCCACCGACGTTTTTCCACGAAGATCGTGAGCGTTGCGATCATGGCGAAGAGCACGACCGATACGGCGATGCCACCCGCCGCGCCAAAGCTCTTTGCGAGCGATACGGGTGGCAGAGACGGCAGGGCAACCCACCAGTCGAAGTGCACCGTGCCGAGCAGAGAGCCCACGATGAAGAACAAGAGCGTCACCAGCATGCGAGCATTGCCGCCGCCAGCGGTGAACAGCGTGCCCGAGGCACAGCCTCCTCCGAGCTGCATGCCGATGCCAAACATGAAGGCGCCGGCAATGACCGAAGTCCCAATGGGAGAAACGAAGCCTTTCACCTCCTGGCCGAACAGGGTGCCGCTGGCCAGAAAGGGGAAGAAGAGAACGACGGTGAGCGCCAGCAGCATCATCTGAACGCGCAGGCCACGGCCTCGACCGTCCAGAATGAACACCCGCCAGGCCGAGGTAAAGCCGAAGGCGGCATGATAGAGCGAGATGCCGAGCGCGCCGCCGACAAGGAACAGCGCGCCTTGGGTCGGCCCGTAGGCGAGGCCAAGAAGCAGGGTGCCGGACACTAATACTGCGAGCGCACCCAGGCCTGGGGCGCCGAGAAGTGGCTGCCTGGCGGATGGCGCCAAGGGGGACGGGACTGTGGACATTGGGTATTCCTCTGGTTGGAGCCCAATTCTACGGTCTCGTCTGTCCCCTCGCGAGCAAAGACATTCTTCTGGCTGCCGTGTGAGCGGATCACTGTTGCGGCTGAAGGGCGCAACGAGGTTTAACGTCCTCATCGGCGTGTGATACGGCTAGATGGGCGGGCGGCGTCTACGGCGTTGTCGCGTTCTAGGAGGCAAGTTCGATGCCGTGCGAGGCGAGGTTGGCGGCGAGTTCCACGGCGTTGCGTGCCTGCATCTTGGAGAGGATACGGGCGCGGTGAACCTCGACCGTGCGCATGGAGATCGACAGCGCGTCGGCGATCTGCTTGTTGAGCATCCCGGCCATCAACAGCTTGAGCACGTCGAGTTCCCGCGCCGAGAGCTGCTGCAGCTGACTTTCGATCATCGCCCGTTCACGGTTTTCCGACATCAGCCCGAAGTGGTTTTCCAGGCAGGCGATGACGGTGTTTACGAGCTGGTTGTCGTTGAAGGGTTTTTCGATGAAATCCGCGGCGCCTGATTTCAGCGCCTCGACGGCAACCGGCACGTCGCCGTGGCCGGTCAGAAAAATCACCGGCGCATTGCAGCCGGCCTCTTTGAGGCGATTGAATGTCTCAAGACCGGATAGCGCCCCCATTCGCATGTCCAGGACGATGCAGGCGCAGCCTTTGAGAGGCAGCGCTTCGAGGAGGGCTTCTCCGCTGCCGAAGGATACAGCTCGCATCTGCCGTGACATGAAGAGAAAGGAGAGCGAATCGCGGATTGCCGGATCGTCGTCGACGAGGTAGACGGCCGCGTCTTTCAAGAAGGGCTTGGTGCTCGTCATTCCGCGGCAGCCTTTTCCGGCGCCGGAACCGGAAGCACGATGGAAAACACGGTGCCGCCGCCGCTATTGGGGCGATGCTCGAGCCGCCCGTGATGGAGCTCGATGATCGTGCGGCAGATATTCAGCCCCATGCCCATGCCGTCCTGCTTGCTGGTGACGAAAGGCTCGAAAAGCCGGCCGGAGACTGTCGGCGCAATGCCGGCGCCCCGGTCCCGCACCTCGATTACCTGGTGTCCATCCTCGTCGCGGAGTTCGACCTCAAGCTTGATCCGCTGCATCGATGAGCCTGCCATGGCCTCTACACCGTTGCGCATCAGGTTGATCATCACCTGCTCCATCAGGATGCGGTCGGCCCGCACCGGCGGCAGGCCTTTCGGGGCCACGACCCGGATCGTTGCATTGTTGTTGCTGGCGTCGGCCTCCAGGAAAGACGCCGTCTCGACAATGACCGAGGCGAGGTCGACGACCTCGAATTTCGGGTCGCGCTTACGTACGAAATCCTGGATGCGGCGGATGATCTGACCGGCACGTTCGGTCTGGAGCGACAGCTTTTCGATCGCTGCTATCACGGCTTGCGGGTCCGCATTGTCCGAGCGCAGCAGGTTCAAGGATCCGGCTGCATAGCTGGCAATCGCAGCCAGCGGCTGGTTGAGTTCGTGGGCGAGCGACGAGGCCATTTCGCCGAGCGTGACCAAGCGGCCGGTGCGCTGAAGGTTCTGTGATTGGACGCGCGCAAGCTCCGCGGCCCGCTTCTGGTCGGAAATGTCGATGATCGATCCCATCCAGCCGCGATGGCGGCCATGGGCATCGATGAGCGGAGCCTCGAAAACCTGAACCTCGAGTTCGCTGCCATCCTGGCGTTTGAAGCATGTTTCGAAGCTCTGGACTTTCAGCCCGCCGTTCTTCAAAGCCTCGTGCCGGGCAAGCGTTTCCTCGATCCGGTCTTCCCGCCAGTAGGGCATGGGAGGCATGTGTCCGGTCAGAACCTCGGCGGAAAAGCCGGTCATCTGGCAAAAGGCGTTGTTGACATAGAGGATCTTGCCGTCGTGGCCGCGAGCGCGAAGCCCCACGGTCAGACTTTCCTCCATAGACCGCCGGAATGCCATTTCCGCGCGAAGCCGCGTTTCGGCGGCTTGCCGTCTCAGGCCGTTGCGGTAGAGCACGATGAGCGAGAAGACCGCAAACAGCGCCAGTCCCAGAATGCCGGCAACCAGCAGGTTGTGGGAGAAGTCGCCGCTGACGCGATAGGGTGAAATAGCAAGCCAAGCGCCCGCCAGCGGCGGGTCGAAACCGATCTTGTGGGTCAGGTCGGCGTCGGCGGGTTCCACCCGGGTTTTCTCGGTCAGCACCGCATTGTCGATATCAACGAGCTGTACCGCGTATTTCTCGGTGATCCACCAAGGGATCTGGCGCGCGACCAGGGACTTAATGGAAACGGTCGCCGAAATGCTGCCGCCGTCATTGCCTGTGCCCATCGAAATATCGGCCCGCAGATCGCCGTCGTCGGTTCGGTATAGCGGGCCATAGGAAGGTCGGGCGGTCGCTTGCGTCGCCTTGGTGCTTGGGGCGGACAGAGGCTCGATCGCGCGTGCTGGAATTCCATCCGGGACCGAAAAGACTGCACGGCCTTCGTTGTCGAAGAGCATGATCCGCAGCACTTCCGGGTTGTTCTGGAGATGGATGCGTGCCCGATCCTTCAATTGTTGTAGGCTGATTTCATGGTGGCCGTGATCGAGCGCCAGACGGGCAACCGCATCCTCGTCGGTCGAAAGCTGGAAGCGCAGTGTCTGTTCGACCCACAGCGCGTCGGAAATCAGCGTGGTGCGAATACGCTCATTCTCATTGCGGTTGATAACCCAAAGGAGGATCGAGATCATCGCGGTGAGCACGATGATCGTCACCAGCGGGATGACCTGCAAGAGGTCATGCTTGCCGCCGCGATTGCCAACAGGGTCCGGTCTGTCACTGCTCGGTTTGTAGATAGTCAAAGTCGGATGTCGCGCCTCCCCAGGCACGTTTACGCGAAATTACCCGGCTGCGCGATGGAAAAGAAGTCGCCTGGGAGGAATTGCGACAAAAGGGGAGATCCCGGCGCTGGAGGGCGTGCCTGCGAGAGATTGCACGGCTACGGCTACCAGCCGAGCAACAGGGATCTGGCCGGATGCTGGATCAATCCGTCAGCAGCTTCTTGCGTTCTTCGAATTCCTTGGAATCGATCTCGCCGCGCGCGTAGCGTTCCTTCAGGATAGTCAATGCGCGATCAGCGCTCGGTCCTGCGTCGGAGGTCATGCTGATGCCGCCGAAATGCTTCAGCAGATAGATGACCCCAATGACGATGGCGACCAGGATCAGGATCATGAAAATCGGGCCGAGCACCATGCCGAAGCCTCCCCAATGGTCACCTTCCCACATCATTCCATGCCCGTAGTAATAGGGCGGCCTGTTCCCGGCCGGTATATCCCCGGCCTGGGCGAAGGCCGAACTTGCCGATGCCGCGATCGTCGCGGCGCTACCTGCGGTCCATGCGATCTTGTTCCTGCTCATCTGAAACTCCCACATCAACGAAGTTGAAATGCGCGTCACTAATTTAGTAAACCTCAACTCTTGCGGTCGCAATGACGCGGCTCAACACAATTGAGTGTTCGCAGTGCTTTGATCGCGCCGCCTGCGCTTATCTGTCAGGAGAACCATGGCAAGGATTTCCATTGCATCTGACGCCACCTGCGAAAGGCGCGGTTCCGGTAGCCGCGACGCCCGCTATCGCCTCAGACGATCCGCGATGTGGAAATCCACAATAGCGCCACAATTCGCGACGGCCTAAGAGGATGCGCAGTTCCGGGTGGTGGAGCGCAGGGAGAGATTGCCCTCGCGTGGCCCGGAGGATACCAGGAGGAGATATCTAAATGTTCGACCGCCGCTCTTTCATGCGCGCCGTAGCTGCCGTTTCCATGTCAGCATCCGCATTCGCTCTCGCTGCGTCCGGCGCGATCGCCGCCGATCCGATCGTCATCAAGTTTTCCCACGTCGTCGCTCCCGATACCCCGAAGGGCAAGGGTGCCGACAAGTTCAAGGAACTTGCGGAGAAATATACGAATGGCGCGGTCAAGGTGGAAGTCTATCCGAACTCGCAGCTCTATAAGGACAAGGAAGAGCTGGAAGCCCTGCAACTCGGCGCTGTCCAGATGTTGGCGCCATCGCTTGCCAAGTTCGGCCCGCTCGGCCTCAAGGAGTTCGAGGTCTTCGACCTTCCTTACATTTTCCCGGACTATGACGCCCTGCACAAGGTCACCTATGGCCCGATCGGCAAGGAACTGCTGGACAAGCTCGGGGAGAAGGGTATCCAGGGCCTGGCTTTCTGGGACAATGGTTTCAAGATCATGAGCGCCAACAGCCCGCTTCGCACGCCCGAAGATTTCCTCGGCCTCAAGATGCGCATTCAGTCATCGAAGGTGCTGGAAGCCGAGATGAACGCGCTCGGCGCGGTCCCGCAGGTCCTGGCGTTTTCTGAAGTTTACCAGGCGCTCCAGACCGGCGTCGTCGACGGTACGGAAAATCCGCCTTCCAACATGTATACCCAGAAGATGAATGAGGTGCAGAAGCACGCCACGCTCTCCAACCACGGCTATCTGGGCTATGCGGTGATCGTGAACAAGAAGTTCTGGGACGAATTGCCCGCCGACGTTCGCGGCAATCTCGACAAGGCGATGGCGGAAGCCACCGAATATGCCAACGGGATCGCCAAGGCCGAAAACGACCAGGCTCTCGAAGCTATGAAGGCGGCCGGAACCACCGAGTTCCACGAACTGACTGCTGACGAGCGTGCCGCATGGCGCAAGGCCCTGCTGACCGTCCATGACGAAATGGCCGACCGCATCGGCGCCGATCTCGTCAAGCGCGTCCAGCAGGAAACCGGCGCCGCGAACTGAACCGGCAAAGGCATTCTTCAACAGCGATGCGCCGCATCGTTTTTCGCCTGATCCGGGCGACGCGGCGCATCTCGAATGAGCACGTTCCGCCGGGCTGTTTCCCGCCCGCCGGTTCGTTGCTTGCCACGCTTGACCGGAAGGGGCCAGTCCGCCGGACGGCAAGCGCGCAGCGCCAGCGATTGCCGCGCTGCCCATGCCGTTCCCGGAAGGATGGCTGACAAGACCGAGGGGGAATTTTCCATGCTCCGTATTCTGGACAGGCTCGAGGAGGTCCTGATCGCCACGCTGATCGCGGCGGCGACCGTGATCATTTTCGCCGCCGTCATGCACCGCTATACGCTTGGCCTTTTCGCCGACATGGTGAGCCTTTCGCGCACCTACGAACTCCCCTGGCTGATGAGTTTCTCGCGCTCGCTCTATTTCGGCCTTCGTTCGGTCAATCTGGTCTGGGCGCAGGAACTCTGCATTATCCTCTTTGTCTGGATGGCGAAGTTCGGCGCCGCCTATGGCGTGCGCACGGGCATCCACGTCGGCATCGATGTCATCATCAACAAGCTGCCGCCGAAGAGCCGGGCAAGAATGATCTTGTTCGGGCTGATGGCCGGCGCGCTGTTCACAGGCATCATCGCGACCCTGGGTGGCAATTTCGTCTTCCACATGTACCACACCTCGGCGATTTCCCCTGATCTCGAAGTACCGATGTGGATCGTCTATCTCGCCATTCCACTAGGCTCCGGGCTGATGTGCTTCCGCTTCCTGCAGGTCGCATGGAACTTCATGCACACCGGAGAGCTGCCGCATCACGACGACAGCCATGTCGAGGGAATGGATGAAGAGGCAGAAGCGATAGCCGCGAGCCCGCTGACTGCGAAGGATCATTGAATCATGACCGCTGCACTTATTTTTGGCGGGCTGATCGCCCTGATGCTGACCGGCATGCCGATCTCGATTGCGCTTGGCCTGACTGTTCTCGTTTTCCTCTTCACCATGACTGCGGTGCCGATCGATACGGTGGCGCTGAAACTCTTTACCGGCATTGAGAAGTTCGAGATCATGGCGATCCCGTTCTTCATCCTCGCCGGCAATTTTCTCACCCACGGCGGCGTGGCAAGGCGGATGATCAACTTCGCCACGTCCATGGTGGGCCATTGGCATGGCGGCCTGGGGCTTGCCGGCGTTATCGCCTGCGCGCTCTTCGCCGCTGTTTCCGGCTCCTCGCCAGCGACCGTGGTGGCGATCGGCTCGGTCATCCTGCCCGCGATGGCAAAGCAGGGCTTTCCCAAGAGGTTCGGCGCGGGCGTCATCACGACCTCGGGCGCGCTCGGCATCCTGATCCCTCCGTCGATCGTCATGGTCATGTATTCGGTCGCCACCTCCGGCATGCAGGTGAAAGGCCCGGATGGCCAGATTGTCTCTTCGGCATCCGTGGGCGAACTCTTCATGGCCGGGGTTGTTCCGGGGCTGATCCTTGCTGCGCTTCTCGCAGCGACAACTTGGTGGCGGGCCTATAAAAACGGCTATCCCCGCCTTCCCAAGGCGAAGTGGGCCGAGCGCTGGGACGCTTTCCGAAAGGCCGTCTGGGGCCTTCTGCTGATCGTGATCGTCATCGGCGGCATCTATTCGGGCATCTTCACGCCGACCGAAGCCGCCGCGATGAGCGCCGTCTATGCCTTCGTGATTGCAGTCTTCGTCTACAAGGATCTGAAGCTCGCCGACCTGCCGCGCGTCCTGCTCTCGTCGGCAAACATGTCCGCGATGCTGCTCTACATCATCACCAATGCCGTGCTCTTCTCCTTCCTCATGACGCACGAGAACATTCCGCAGGCGCTGGGCGACTGGATGGTCAATTCGGGGCTGAACTGGTGGATGTTCCTCATTGCGGTCAACATTCTGTTGCTTGCCGCCGGCAACTTCATGGAGCCGTCCTCGATCGTGCTGATCATGGCGCCGATCCTCTTTCCGGTCGCTGTCCGCCTCGGAATCGACCCGGTCCATTTCGGCATCATGATCGTGGTCAACATGGAGGTCGGCATGTGCCACCCGCCGGTGGGTTTGAACCTCTATGTCGCTTCGGGCATCACCAAGATGGGAATCACGGAATTGACGGTCGCCGTGATGCCCTGGCTCGTGACCATGCTCGCGTTCCTGATCGCGGTCACCTACATTCCCGAAATATCGCTGTTCCTGCCCCGCTTTCTCGGGATGTAGGCGTGAGCTTTCGACAAAGGCGGCCCCCTTGACAGGGGCCCCTCCTGGTGGAGCCATGATCCGGGTCTGCCTGGCCAATGGCTTTTGACGCTACGATTGTGTGGAAAGCGCTGACGGGCGCAGACTGTAATTCATCGTAAAAAGAACTGCCGAAACCCTGTGGAGGCAAGCCGGAGATCGACCATCCCTTCGACGAAAGCGAAGTGCCGTCACCCATGTCTTGGGGGCAAACTGTTACCTATGTTTCCGGGTTAAACATTTGGGAAGTGGTGCCGCTTGCAGGACTCGAACCTGCGACCCCATCATTACGAATGATAGGCAGCGCCGAACCTTCCGAGACAGAGCGTAACAAATTGAATCCTAAATTCGCCATGAAAAGTAGGGCCTGCGCGGCCATGGCATCTATTGTTACGTAACATTCTGCTATAAAGCGAGACAGTGTTTTGATGTTACCCCGCCGTTACCCGAGGTTACCCCATGGCGAAAGCGCTCACTGTCCGATCCGTCGAAGCTGAGAAACCCGGCCCTTCAAGGCGCGAGATCCCGGACGGCCACATGCCTGGCTTGTTCCTGATCATTCAGCCAACGGGGGGCAAATCGTGGGCTGTTCGCTACCGTCACGGCGCGAGGACCAGAAAGCTCACCATTGGCGCCTTCCCGGCGTTCGGTCTCGCTGATGCCAGAAAGGCCGCTGGCGATGCGCTGAGGGCTGTAGCAGAGGGCAGAGACCCGGCCCTGGAGAAGTCGCTTCAGAAGGCGGAGCAGGCCGACGAGTCCAATCTCGTGAAGAATGTCCTTGCTCGGTATGACCGGGAATACCTGCAGAAGCACAATCGCCCAAACACCATAGCCGCCGCCCGTTCGGTGTTCAAAAATAGGCTCCAGCCCGCTTGGGGAAGCCGCCTTATCAGCTCCATCACGCGGGCCGATGTGAAGGCCATCCGGTCGCAGATCAGCGCAGAGGGGCTGCCAGCGGCCGAGATACGGACGCTTGCTGTGATGTCGAAGTTTTTCGCGTGGTGTTCGGACAAGGAGCTTGTCGAGGTGTCTCCCATGATCGGGGTGAAGCCGGAGAGCAAGGCCAAGCCTCGGAAGCGGTTTCTGTCGGACGCTGAGATCCGGCTGTTCTGGCTCGCATGCAAGAAGGTCGGATGGCCGTTCGGTCCGTTCGGTCAATTGCTGCTGTTGACGGGGCAGCGCCGGGAGGAGGTTTCCGCGGCGACATGGGCCGAGATCGACTTGAAGGCTCGGGTGTGGCGCATCCCCGAGAGCAGGGCAAAGAACGGGGAAGCGCACGAGGTCCCACTTTCTTTTCCTGTCGTTGATCTGCTCGATGCCCTCCCCACTATCGACGGCGGCAACCAGTATGTGCTGACCACCGGGAAATCATACCTGCAGACGTATTCGCGGGCAAAGTCATCGATTGACGCCGCGATGCTGGAAATCGCCAGGGCCGAAGCCGAGAAGCGCGAAGAGGACCCCGAATTGGTGTCGATCGCGCCTTGGACCTTTCATGACCTTCGACGGACGCTGTCAACTGGCCTGCACGAGCTGGGGATAGCACCCCATATAGTCGAGGCTATCCTCAACCACGTTTCAGGCCACCGGGCTGGCGTGGCCGGTACATATAACCGCGCCACCTATGCGCACGAAAAGGGCAGGGCGCTGAAGATCTGGGCCGATCACGTCTTGCACGTGGCCGAGGGAAGGGCGCTGCCGAACAACGTCGAGCCTATCAGGGCGGTGTCATGAAGGGCGTCGACGAAGTTCTTGACGAATGGGACCGGCCGGCAGAAGGGGGCGAAGCCAACCGGCTATTGTCCACATTGCGCGACCAAGGGATAAACTGCCCTGATAACCTCTTGGCCGAGCTGCAACAGCAAGGTGTTTCCCTATCGTTCGATGATCTGGTCTGGCTCACTTCTGCCGTGTGGTTCGCCTTCCTGATTAGCGAAGCACACCTTTCGAAGAAGCAACTCGATCGGCAATTGAAGATCCGGCGCCTGGCTGAGAGGTTGTCGGTCCTGCTGGACGACGAGCCCGACGACGTCATCGCGGTGAAGGGGAGCGAAGCCGGCACCAAGTATTTCGAATTTGCGGCACCCGTCGAGGATGCAAAGGCTATGCTTGATGCGCTGGCCCTTCGATCGGCGGAAAAAGAGAAAGCGCACTTCGATGCGTCTGGTTGGCCGATGATCCCGGGATCGAACAGCGCAGAGAAGCGCCGTTTTGCTTATTGGTTATCGCTGCTTGCCTTCTGGCATTGTCGGTTGCGCAGAGAGATCAAGACATCAACGAACCCCGAGACCGACACGGCAGGCGGTCCCCTGCTTCGGTTCATCCGCACGATGAGCGGCGACATGGAACCGACACCGGACGAGATGAGGGCATTTGTCCGCAACCACAAAGACAAGGCTTTAGAGCTCGAGTTCCTATTCCACGAACGATGACGTTTGTTCGGACGCAAAAACTTTTCCGACTGACCATTTGGCGGGAAAGCGCGAAAACCTGTTTGCTCTCCTTCGATACGTAACAAAGGAGGTAAAGCAGATGCAGGACAATCGCTATCTGTCGCTTCGCAATATCTGCGAACGTTACTCGGTCACTCGAATGACCGTTCATCGGTGGATCAAACACCCCACCATGGGTTTTCCCGCGCCTATGGTGATCAATTCCCGCTCTTATTTTCTGGCAGCCGAGATAGAGGCCTGGGAGCGCCGCCGCGCTGCCGGAAGGGCGGTGGCCTGATGGCCGAGGACCAGCACCAGATCGACCGGGCCGCGCGCTGGCTGCGATCGCAGTCCGTCCCGCCCCGGCTAGCAGTGCCGGCGCTGCGCGAACGCTTTGGCCTGTCGGCGCTCGAGGCTTGCGAGGCAATCGCGGCCGCCCGGGGCCTTCCTGTTCGGAGGGCGAGCGATGCAGCGTGAAGGGAAAAAGAAAACCCCTGAGGTCAGTGGGCCCTCAGGGGTCATTGGCAAAGGAGCTGGGGCGGTCGGCGGTCCGCACCAATCATCATGTCACCGATCGGGACAGGAAGAACATACCCTGAACGACGCCGCAGGGCAAGCCAAGCGCCGTAGCTTCACCAGCTGGAAGTTGGACGTCGTCGACGCGCTTTCGGTTGACCCGGAAGTGACGGATCTGGACTTTCGGGTCGCGTTTCGGATCATCCAACATCTGAATTCTGTCTCGCGGATCGCCTGGCCATCGGTGGCACGGCTTGCCGCCCAGCTGGGGAAATCAGAGGATCGCGTCAGGGCCTCAACCAAGCGCCTTCAGGCGGTCGGCTGGCTTGTGAAAGAGCGGAAATCACAGAAGGCCCCCAACGAATATCAGTTTCTTTCTGCCCGCCTCGATCGCGTCCTCAACGCGATGCTGGACCGTGTCGACGCCATCGGAATGGAGGAAGATGACCATGCAGATTTGCACGGTCAAAATCAGGATGACCATGCAGATTTGCGGGGTGGTGACCATGCAGAATTGCCATGTGGTGACCATGCAGATCTGCACGGTAAACACCTTCAGTATAACCACCTTCATATAACACCTTCAGTTCCGGGCACTGAGGTCGGCAAGGTAACGTATACGCGCGAGCGCATTCCTTCCGATCCTGATCAGTTCGGCCCGTGGGTGAGAGCAACAATCCCCGACCAATCGAAACACCGCGAAGCGCTCCGGCTCCTGGCCGGCCGGCAGATGACGCCTGAAATCTTGATGAGGATGGCAGCATGAACCAGCCCCGCGCCGATCAACTGGACTTGTTTGCGTGGGCAGAAAGCCGCCCCTGCGCCCAGGTCATCGACCTTACCCCGATAATCGTGAGCCGGATGCCGGCCCATGATCCTCAATACGCCGAGCCAGCGAAGGTCATTCGCGCGCCGTTTCCTGTGTCTCAGAAGGGACGTGCAGCATGACCCGCGTCCCCAAAATCCGGCAAACACCCCGTCCTGTGAGCTCGCTCAAACGCGCCCGCATGATCAGGCAGGCCCGTTCCGCCGCCCGCGAGCTGGGCCGCAACCTCGCCGACCTGATCGCTCCCCAGATCTTGGACCCGCGAGCGGATCCGGCCGCCGTCGCCGACGTCGCAAAGGCGGTAATTCAGGGTGTCCGGATCGCTGATGAAATGCCCAACGTCCCGGCCGACATCGTCGCCAAGATCGAAGGCGACATGCACGTCGCCTTCTGGGCCCGCATGGAAAAACACACGAGGAACCTGAGATGACTGATCCCATAGACCCGGCCGACAAGGCCACGGTTGCCGAGGTGGCCCGCATCAGAGCTATATTGACCGGCGATGCCGGGAAGCAATTACCTGAGCTGGCGAGGACCATCGCGTTTTCAACCCGCCTGAGCCCCGACGGTGCCGCCGCGCTGTTCGATGCGGTCCTCATCGATTTCGATGCGGTGCTGCCGTCCTCCTCTCCGTCGGTACCCGCGGCCCTGTCCTACGCCGATCACAATCGGCGGGCCGGCGCGCTTGGAACCACCCCCTTCGCGCCCGAGACCAGCGCCCACGGCAATGGGGGCGGCGATGAGTGAACACCAGCACCCGGCAGCCATGGCCGAAGCCGAACGGATTCGCGCAATCTTCACCCACGAGGCGGCGGTCGAGTTCCGGGCGCTGGCCCAGATGCTCGCCTTTGATCTTGCTCTTCCTCCGGATCAGGCGGCCGCAATTCTTGAAGCTGCCAAAGTTGATGCCGCCGCGCATAAGGCCACACAGGCCGCCGGCCTCGTCGATGACCTCAAGAAGGAGCACGACGACGAATTTGAGCCCGCCGAAGATGAGGCCGAGGACGATGACTGATCATCAGGACGACGAAAAAAGCCCGAGATCCGCTCTTGGCGGGCTCCTTGCCCTCCAATCGGCGATCGTGGCCGCCGAGCACCGACGCGAACAGGCCGAGGCCGCGAAGGCTGAAGAGGAAGAAGCCCGCCAGCGTGACGCCGAGCAAGAAGCACGGATCCAGCGCCTGGAGAAGGTTGCCCACTCGCTCGCCAAGGCGAACGCCGACAAGGCAGCAACGATCAAAGATCTCAAAAAACAGGTGCTCGCGCTGCAAACGCACGTGCAGCGCCTCCAAGCTTCCCGCACCGTTCCGGTCCAGAAGACACCGCGCCGGGACGAGCTCGACGCGGCACTCGAACGCGAACTCATCGGAGAATGATCAGTATGCGTGATCCGTCGCAAGAGCCCGCCGGGGCGCCAACCATCTGGAGCGAACGCGAATTAGTCGCCGACCTTCTCATGATCATCTTCGGCAGCGTCGGTTTGATCAGCGTGCTGACGGATAGAGCCGATCTTGTTGTCTGCGGCATCACCGTCACCTCGGAGTGTCAGGCAGCACTCTGCGCCTTTGTCCTATCCCACGGCATGGCTTGCTTTCGGAGGCCGTAAGGTGGCCGCCGACACCGGGCGACGAGATGGTCTCGGCGCCTATCCAACACGCGAACTCATAGGAGAATGATCGCGATGAAAAATCCTTTCCGAAAATCTGGCGATAGCGCCAGCATCGAGGGTGAGCTGAAGCGCCTCGCCGACCGAAAGACCGAGGCGGAGCGGAAACGCTCGGAAGTCCTCCAGGCGCTAGAGGAGGCCCGGCAGGCTCGCCGCGACGTGCTCGACGGTGAACAGGCCGCGATCGATGCGGCATCAGCAAAGCTGAAAGCCCTGCAGACCGAAGCCGGCGACCTCGCCGACCTCATTGCGGATATTGAGGCGGCGATCGAGTCCGCTTCGGACCGCTTTCGCCAGGCCCGCGAGCATGAAGCCCGCAATGCGGCGGCTTCTCAAATGGAGAGCGTTGCGGCAAAGGTCGACGGCCAGACAGCGGAGCTCGAAAAGGCTGTGAAGCAGCTTGCCAAGGCCGCCCGGGGCATGCTGAACGCGATCCCCGATGCGGTCGGAACTTTCCGCATCTACCATGGCGACCGGCCGGAGCACCGCCAAGAACGTGGCGACTACGCCAGCGGAAGGGAGGCGGTTGCGGCAGCCCTGGCCGATGCACTCGCCGCGGAACTGCCGGAGCTGTTCGACCGCTACCGAGAAAACGGCTATCGGCGCGCGTTGCTGTGCGTCATGGACCCGCAGGCCACCCAGCCGAGCTATCGCGCCAACTTCCCGACCGAGCCGCTTCCGGCGCGTGAAGTGGTGAATGCCCTGATTGTCGATCGCTTGAAGACTCGCGCACAGGCCATCCGGGCGGGCGAAGAAGATGCCGGCCTCGCTGGCGTTGAATTGCGCGTAGTGGCTCCAAGGCCTCCGAAAACGGTTGAAGTGATGGCGATCGAACACGTCAACATGATCACCCCGAACGGGATCTTCAGCCCGATCCGGCGCATCATGACCAAAGGCCAGACCGACAGCTTCGCCCCCGACCACGTTGCCAAGCTGCTGAAGACCGGGGTCTTCGTCCGGGCCGACAGCGCCGAAGCTGACAAGATCCGGGCGGACATCGAAAACCGGGATCCGAAGCGCATCTTCGGCAGTTCCGGCAACGTCGGCATCGGCTTCGACGAAACGCGCGACCTGGGCGACCCGCTGGGCCTGATCGCCGCCGAAGCCGAGGAAGCGGCTCGCGCTGTGGGCTGATCAACACCTCAACCCGATCATGACTGATCAACCAGGGCTCCCGGCGGGGAGCCTTTCATTTTCGAGGACACGCCATGGCCAAGACAAAGACGCCACCGCCTAAGCGGCATCACACCGAGCGGTTCAGGGCGCCCGGAAGCATCCTCAAAGAGCGCTGGACGCCGGCACAGTCCGCGCTCGCCGGTTTCCTCTATGGGCAGCATCACAACAGCGTCGATATCGCTGGAGCTCTCGGGCCTGACATCTTGCCGGAGACGGTGCGCGCCATGATCGCGCGCCGTTGGAAACTCCCGAGGGTGCCGCTCGGGCAGGTCATCGAGATCCCGCCGCACCAGCTCAAAAAGCTGGAGCGCTTGGCGGCGGAAAAGGGGATGGCTCCCCAAGCCTACCTTCGAAAGATCGTGCTGGCCGCGATCAAGGATGATCTCTTTGCGGCGATCGTGCCGCCGGGCGGCGAGTGAGGGCGGCCGGAACCGCCCCCCCCGACGTCGTCAGGGTGCAACGCCGTGATCTGCAAAGTTGCGGTTCATCTCACGCTGGACCTGTGCGTGCGCGGCCGAGATCGATGCGCCGAGGCCGGATAGCCCGGACTTGATCTGGTTGATCAGCGCCAGCGTGGCCTGTAGGTCGGATTTGTCCACCGTCGGCTTTGCTGTAACGGAAAGGGCGTCCTTGACGTCCTGCCCGGTCTTCTGGGCATCGCCGACGATGCCGTGAAAGGCGTTGAACCCTTCCGTGGTCTTCGCCTCGGCTGCCTCATACCGAGCCTGTGCGGCGGCCCTGGCTTCGGCCTCCATGCGGCGCCGCTCCTGGATGATGGACCAATCCCGCTCACCATCGGCCAGAACCTTCGCCTTCTCCTCGGGCGTCATGTCCCGCGAGGATCCGGACTGGACAAGGCCGGAGCCGATGATCACCCCAGCCGTGCCCGACAGCGCTCCGAGGGCGCCAAGCCATCCGCGCTTCTTCCCCGCCCCGCCGGTGGCGGCATCTGCCACGCCAGCGCCCCCAAGGCTAACCGCGGCGGCCTGCAGCGAGGCGGCGGCTAGGTTCAAGTTGGTGCCGGCCGTCATCAGGCCCCAGATTGCGGAAGCGACCTTCCATGCCCCGAATGCACCGGCAGCGGCGCCGCCCAGCATACCGGCCTGCGCGAGCGGGTTTCCATTCCTAAAGGCGAGCTGCAGCGCGTTCACCCCATCGGAGAGACCGATCAGGCCGGCCGAAACCTCCTTCATTGGCAGGACGGCGCCGGCAAGGTTCTGCAGCGATGTGGTAAAACCGGCGAATGCAGAGTACGCGTCCCGGCTGTCCAAATCCTTGGCTCCCTCAAGGCCGATCGCCTTTTCAGCCATCTCGACCTGGCGTTGATACTGCTTGAAGTTCTCGATCAGTCGAAGGATGAGGTCGCTGGAGAGCCTGTTGTTTGTCAGCTCGCCGACGACACGCGCCATCTCGACTTCATCGTCTCGCTTCACCCCGTTTTTCTCGAGGGCTGGCAGGACGTAGTCGTTGACCCACTTCACCGGGTTCGCGGCGAATTCATCCTGCCCGACCAGCCGGTTGTCACCGTCACGAAGGCCATATTCCCGTTGGGCGGCCAGAGATTTCTTGGATGCGCGGCCGACCACGAACTGGTCAAACCCGGCGCGTAGCTGTGTGCCGGTATCGGACCCGCCGACTTCTGCGATCATGAACGGCATCCACTTGAACAGGAAATCCTCGCTGAACACCTTGCCCGAGGACCGGGCATATTTGATCGCCTGAGCCATCTCGCCCGGGTCCATGTCTTTGCCGGTGATCTGCTGAGCCTTGAGAAAAGCTTGCAGGGCGGATGTAATCGCGGCCGGGTCTTCGGTCATGGCGAGGTTGTCCAGGGCCTTCATCAGGACACGGAGGCCGGAAACCGCCTCCTCTGGTGACTGCCGCAAGCCAAGGACCTTGAAGGTTTGCACCAACTCCTCAGCCACGCCAAAGGCCGCTGCAGCGCTGGGCATAGCCAGGCGGGCTTCACGCATTAATTCCATGACGTCGGCCTGGTTGACGCGGTATTTGGAGGCCAGCCCCTGGGACTGGCTTTCGATCGCGGCCTGTTCCGATGTCGGGAGCCCGGCGAAGTGCTGGCGAGCCCGCTCCCTCTGCTCATTGGATGCCGCGGTAAACCCGGCGCGCCCACCCATGCCAAGCACATAGGCGCCGGTATAGCCGCCCATCATGACCAAAGCGGGTTTCATGATGGCCTGGAGCCTACCCGAGAACGTGCGGGTCCTCGTTTCCATGTCCTTGAACTGCGCCTTTGAGGCAGACGTGATAGCCGCGAAATGACCGCGTGTCGCCATTTCGAAATTCGCAATCTCTGCCCGCCGCGCCGCCGCCGACAGGTTGCGCGACGCCATGGAGGAATGCAGCCGTTCCCATGCCAGCCGGAGCTTGTCGAGGTCATTACCACTGGCCCCGAGCTTCTCAAGATCGCGCTGGAGCTTGCTCCCCCATGGCGCATTGTTCAGCCGCTTCGCTGCGCGCTCGATATCGCCGACCGATCCACCTATGGATTTCGCCGCCTGCTGCGCCTTCGCCGAAGCGTCGTCCTTGAACCGGAATATCAGCTCGCCGATGAATGTTCGTGCCATTGCCGTTCCTCTGCTTTGCCCATGATCAGCAGGGCGTTTCACCATGCCAGGACCATATCACAGAGGCGGCAAAACTAGAACGGATGAAGAACGAACGGGCTGTTTTCCTGCAAGGTAACTGGCACTGGGATTAGATCAGAGCCGATGTTCGACAGGAGGACGGCAGAGGGCTAAATTGCTCCACGGATCGTCACGGAGGGGCTTGGAGCATGAAGGACGAAGACCCGGTCTATATGGAGGCAAAGAACCTGTGCCGGACGTTTCAAGAGTGGAGTGACGCCAGCACCGCCTTGCGCGCGATCGGGAGCATACCAAGTTCCACGCTATTGTCGAAGCCAGGCTTCGAAGATTTGCGGAACGCGTGGACTGCAGCCCGATTTGGCCAGGCGGTAGGAATGAGCCAATTCCGCTTGGTGGAAAACGATCCACCTGATTTTGAGGTGCGAAGTGCGGCCGACACTGGAAAGAGCTTCCGACATGAGGCCGTAGAAGCGCTGGAATCAGACCGAAGGCGCTCTTCGGAGTACAAGAGCTCCATTGACCGGTTGCGGCATTCTCCTATCAAGGATGTCGCCGATGAGTTCGAGGTCGTTCGCCGGTCGCTGAGTGATACCGCCCTCAAGAAGGCTCAAAAATACATTTCCAAAGGCAGCCTGATCGACTTCGGTTTGGTCGTGTATCTCAATCTTCCGACCTGGAATTTTGAAGAGCAGCTAATTCAAGCCTTTCCCGGTTTGTTTCCTCTGGAATCGCGTTGCTTTCTTGATGTGTGGGTCCTGTTCCAAGGCAAGGCGTACCTGTGCTCAGATCAGAGCCAAATGGGCTCATGATTGTCATCTCTTGTTCGGCGCCAAGAGTCGTGACAGTAGCCAGGTCGTCTTCCAGTCCGCTCAGTCATCGGTGAGACCCTGAGACCCCGGCCGTTCCCGGTCACTGCGCTTGGCCGTCCATGCACTTCACCAGGGTGGCTCCTGTCTTGGTCGACCCGCGAGCAGTCATAAGGTGAGGCCGATCTGATATGCCGTCCTTCACTGCGATCTGCTTCCTGGCCTCGGCAAACGCTTTCACGAAGGTGCGCGAGTTCTCAGGCGTCAAAAGCACTTCTGCCGCGGCGAGATTGTCACCAACCGACCCTGTCTGCCCCTCCTGGCCAAGAAGCCGCTCCCCGTCAATGGCCACCTCGATTTCCGGAGCCATTCCCAAAAGGATATCACTGAACACAAAGCCCGGTATCGCGCGAAGCGTCAGGCCCTTTTCGGCCGTGTCACAGATGATCAGAACGCCAGACCGCATTGAGCTCATATATCCAGCGGTAACGCGCTTCCCGCCCGAAAACGGATCCTCTTCAACTTCTGCATCCCAAGCCATGAAGCCAGCCGATGCCGGCGCCACAGAAGCGGCAAGAAGTCCAATCGATAGCACCAGCGCTCGCATTTCATTCCCCCTCAAGTTGCCCAGATCAATGCTCGCCTGACGTGCCGCCGGTGTCAACTTGCCGCCGATGGATGTTTTTCGACATTTCCAGGTTCGTCGACATCAAAGAGGGGGGCTCCATCTGCCCAAAGCCCTGAAAACGCTCACCTCGCCAAAAGGAGAGGGCTCCCCCTATACGAGAATAAATTGCGGCATGATCCGTGATGCTGCGCCCCACTGGCGGCAACGGCCTCATACGGTCCCTAAACGCGTCGCTTTCCCGGCAGGCTGGCCCAAGGGCGCGCTTTGTCGACTACCGCGCTAGGGCCGGCCTCACACTGTCCGCGCGCGTCTGTGGCGCCCTGTGTTGGACCTGCCCTTGCGGGCCATGACGGAGGGTCGAGGGCAGCCTCGATGCGTGCCCATGGTGAGCGGTGGACAGCGGCACAGGCGGGAGGGGCATTGACCAGACCAGGGGGCATGCACCCGCCCATACGGATGCCCAACCGGAAAGCCTAAATGTTGGCGCATGGCATGGGGGCCGGGTCAGGAGGTAAGGGGCCGGCCGCACGTGGTGGGCGTGGTGGTGGCTGCCGATCGATTTCCCCGATGCTGCGGCCGGCGGGCAGGTGATACCACCCTATCGCCGGCGAGGCCCACGGCGGTCCGAAGGGGGGGGAGGTCTCATGGCTCTCTCCGTTGTGGATGGGAGATGGAAGCACCGGAGCGGGGGGGAAAGTTGCGAAGGTAGGTCAGCCAAGTATTATTCCAGACGGGAACAATAAGCCAGCCATCGCAGCCGACATCGGACTTTCCCGTAAGGAAGTCCACGAGGCACGCGCAAAGATGCGGTTGGCGGAGGAGTACGATGCAGCACAGGAGCGTGGTGAAATCGCCAAGTCTGGCTTCAAGGGCAACCAGTGGTCCGTTCCAGAAGAGAACGCACCACCTACCGCCGCAGAGATCGGAATCTCCCGAAAAGACATCCACGAGGCCCGTCAGATCCGGGATGCGGAGCTGGCAGAACCAGGCGTCACCGCAAGGGTGGTCGGGGAAATCGTTTCCCGCGGCGAGGAGCCGACAAAGGCCAGGGTGAACCGGGAGATAATACCCAAGCCGAAGCCAGCGCCGCTGTCTATACCTCGCCCTCGATCGAGACTGCTGGCTTCCGAAGCATGGCCCCGGTGCCGCCCTGATCGATGATCTCCACCCCCTGAGCCTCATAGGCCGCCATGATTTTGCGCTTGGTGGTGTCGGTCGCCGAACCTGACAGTTCGAAGCGGTTAACCGTGGTGAAGGCGATCCCGGCCTTGTCCGCCAACTCCCGCACCGACCATTTCAAGATTGCCCGGGCGGCCCGGTTGGCCTCTGGGGTCAGTTCTGCCATGCCATTTTCTCCTCTTTTTGCGTACGCCTGTAACATTTTTCGTTGACATACGTACGTGTGTATGCGATACGTACACTTGTAAGCAAAACAGCGCAAGTGAGATTTCCCGATGCCGATCACCTCGATTCCGGCCACCGCCGAAGGCATGCCCAAATTCGACAGAGCCGCCATCATGCGGGACGCCTGGTCGCGCTGGCGTTGGTTCAGGCAGACCTATGCCCCTTGGCAGATCTCCCGCGGCATCATCCGCGAAACCGACTTTGCTTCCTGCCTGAGGCGGGCATGGGCTGCAGCCAAGAAGAACCAGGCAGCGAAGGTCGAGGAGATCCGCATTGCCGCGATCATGGACGCCCCGGCCGGGGAGCGTATCCGGGCCTTGCGTGATGCCATCGATCGCGCCGATTATTCGTCGTTCCGGTACAGCTCGAGCCAGATCAAGGCCGACCTCTCCCGCGAACTTCAGACCGTCATTGCCGCCGCCACTCAGGGCGCCGGCCACCACGCGGCATTGTCCGCACAACCCCGGAAGGAGAGCCCATGACCACCACCACCGCAGCCACAGACCCGATCATGTCGCTGGTCGCCGCCTATGTGTCGGCGCTTGCATACGCCGAGGAAGTCAACCGCGCGGCCGGCGAAATGTCCGATGAGGATTATGAGGCGCTGGCGTCGAAGACGCATTATCCAATCCGGCAGGCCCTGATCGATTCGACCGAGTTCGCGACCTCTGCCGAGGGGGCCCGCGCTGCGCTCAACCTGGCAATTCAGCAGCGCATGATCGGCGACACCCCGTTGATTGACCGCATGATGGATGCCGCCGCCGGATATCTCGCCCGGGCGTGACCAAGGCGGCGATTGTGCCGGACATGAAAGGCGGGGGTGGAATCAGCCGTTTTTCGTCGCTGTGTTACCCTATTCGTTACCCCGGCGAGGATCGGGGTAAGCGCGAGGGGCCGCCAATAGGTCTTAACTCGTTGAAAAGGTTTGGTGCCGCTTGCAGGACTCGAACCTGCGACCCCATCATTACGAATTATCGGGAATATCTTTCCAGATGATTTACCACAATTCCCAACGTTGCATTTTGCATTTGAAATCATAATGATAGTTGGTATTACGTTTCCTTGAAATTCCTCCAGATGGCGTCGGCCGTGGCGACGCGGTGGCGACTCAAGGAAATATTGGCCATGCCGACTATCAAGATCACAAAGACGGTCGTGGACAAAGCGTTGCCGCGTGAGAAGGCGTACATCTTGTTTGACAGTCAGATCACCGGATTTGGCCTGAGGGTTTATCCGACTGGAACCAAAACTTGGATTCTGGAGTATCGCCCCAACGGAGGCGGACGAGAAGAGGATAAGAAGAAGTTCACGATAGGAAGCGTGAAAGATCTTACCGCCGACGAAGCGCGTCGATTGGCCGAAAAGAGGCGGGCGGAGGTTGTGGTGGGCATTGACCCACAAGCAAAGAAGGCGGCCGAACGATCTGCTGTTACCGTGAAGCAGCTTAGTAAGCTCTTCATGGAAAATCTCATCACCGCCAAACGCTCAAAAAATACCCACGAGGGCTATGAGGATGCAATCAACATTCACATACTTCCTGCGCTAGGAAGCATGAAGGCAGACAAGGTGACGGAAATCGACATCGAGAAGCTGCATAATAAGATGGCTGCGACACCTTCTATGGCCAACAAAGTCTTGGCAGTCCTCAGTTCCATGTTCTCCTACGGTGCAGCTATGAAGCATATCGCCAGCAGGGAGAACCCGGCGCACGGTATCGAGAAATTCAAGGAGACCGCCAAGGAGCGATACCTCACCACCGAGGAATTGATCCGCCTAGAGGAGACCCTGGTACTCGCAGAGACGGTTGGCATCCCTTGGAATGTCGATGAAGGTAAGCAGTCTAAACATCTTCCAAAAGGCAACAGAACCACCGTCATCAGTCCACACGCAACGGCGGCAATTCGTTTGCTGATGCTGACGGGCGCGCGTCTGCGTGAAATTCTGGAGTTGGAGTGGTCGGTCGTAGATCTTCAGAATGGCGTTTTGCGTTTATCTAAGTCGAAGTCGTCCGGTGCCGACAAAGGGAAAAAAGATATCATCCTCAGCCAGCCCGCTGTGGAAGTGATCCGCCGTATCAAGCGTATTGGGCAGTACGTGATTGCGTCCGAGAGTGCAGGGACCCTGGAAGAGAAGCCACGCGCTGATATCAAGCGACCATGGGCAACCATATGTCGTCACGCTGGTCTTAAAGAAGTAAGGCTTCACGACCTCCGTCACACGTTTGCCAGCCACGGCGTGAATGGGGGGCTCGGCATTGCGGTCATCAGCAAATTGTTAGGTCATAAAGATATCGCAACCACCATGCGCTATGCGCACTTGGAGAACGAGTCCCTCAAGCTTGGTGCGAACAAGATTGGTATGAGCGTCAAAGGGCAGCAAGCGCCGGAAAACGTGTAAGCCTGATCGGGTCCACACTGTTCGCAGGTGGCCGAGCGTTAGGGTGTGGGATGGATTCTACGGTGTCAAAAGCAGAATTGAGATCACTAATCGAACTGCCTCGCGGTTGTGAAGTTTATCTCGGCGAAGCGATAAGATGGATCGCCAGTGGTCGGGGAGTTCCGGCGAGCTGGGAGGCTGCCGAGCAGGCTTTAATCGCAAAATGCGCCACTGGCGAGGTTGTAGCCAGTGGACACCCTGAAGGCGCTGATGCGCCACATCATGAAGTCATCGACAAGACTGTTTGGCGTGCAGGCACGGTTAGCGGCAAGAGAACTTTACATGTCTCGACGATCGACAGGTCATTGGGATCGGAACTTGGTGGCGTGGTGTCGCTCACCTATGAGGATTCCACCGCGATCTGGAAAACATGGGAATCTGTGGGTATCCCAGTCGAACAGGTCCTAGATGCCTGGCCGCCCATCGGCAGCTTCGCGACAGACTGGGCCGATGAGCTCCCGGATTTTCGCGACCAGCGCAGCCTACTCATCGAGGCCGTTGAAGCTGGCAACATGTTCCTGCCTGAAGCAGAGAAGGTGGCAGCGGAAAACGGGCTTCAGCCGCTATCGCCTGCGGCCGATCCTGCTGCCTTCCCTGTGATGCACATGGACGATTGGACGGCCGAAATGGTGATGGCGTGGATTATTTGGCGCAATCCACTCAACGTGGTGCATTTCTACAAGCCTTTTCATCAGAACCAATTCGCTGTCCGCTCGCCATTTGACCAGGTTTCGGAACCCGATCTCGACGGAATTAGGCACCGTATTGATTGGGAGGTAGCCATTGCCGATCTCGACGGAAAAGAAAGACAGATCATCAACTACGAGGCGGCTCTGGAGGAACTTCTAAACGCGCTGCAACGCGGAGAGATCAATGCTGATGGTACAAAGTTGCGAACTATGGACACTGAAACAATCGGTGCACGAGAATGGCGAAGGCTCACGCTCATTCACGACGGCGAACTTGGTACGGTTGCGGCCAATAATCTGGGCCTACCGATATATGCGGACATTCTCATCAGCTCCAGCCAAGTAGTTCGGATATGGCCCGGCGCTGGTAATTCGTCAGAAACCGACGCGAATTCTTTGGTTGGCACGCGCAGACAATCGGCGATGCCCGGAGAAAAATTGAAATCGATCCAAGGATCGGCAGCACCTGCATCGATTCGGATGGACGAGTCCTTCATTCCGGAAGCTTGTCACGGGATCTCTTCTCCAAATGCCGTAGAGGGATCGCCGTCCGACGGTGACGACGAGGAAATCCCCACGGCCAGGAATTCAAAGCGAGCTAGGGTTAAACCATATCTTCTGAAGATGTTCCCTAACGGGATTCCGACGGAATTATCGGACACTCGACTACACCAGCTAGTCGCAGATGCCATGGACGACGCGGCGAAAAAAAATCCGCTTCTCGAAAAAGCGCCAAGCCGAGAAACAATCCTGAGAGCTGCCGGTCGCAAATAAGAAAATCGGCAGATTGGGCAAATCTGGCAGAACCCTTTCTGCTGACTTTGCCAAATGACGATCCTTATGACTGCTGCAATGCTCTGACTTGTCCGCAAATGTCGCGGCGAGATCTAGCAGGAGCAGCCATGCCCAATACTAATGTCCACCAGATGCTTCGCACTCAGGGAGCCGCTGAGTATCTGAGTCTTTCAGCCTCTACGTTGAACAAGCTTCGCCTCACAGGCGGTGGCCCCGAATACATCAAGCTCGGTAAGGCCGTCGTTTACGACCTCGCCGATCTTGACGTTTGGCTGAGTTCCAAACGTCGCCGTTCGACCTCGGTCGCGGCATAATGGGGGCGGCCATGAATAAACGAAAGAACCCCGCCACGGCTACCCGTGACAAGGTCCAGACTATCAAAGCTGTTGGCGCTGCTATTGAAGGTCTGAATCGTACCGTCTCCAAGTTGGCAAATCAACTGGAAGTTTTTGGTCGTACTACCTCTGAACAACAGCTCTTGCCCGGTCTCACCGGAGCCAAGAAGTCCAGTCTGGGCCGGAGAAAGGTTAAACGGAATCAGACGCGATATATCAGCTTCGTTGTTGAAGACGATCCGGATCCGGTGGTTGCAACCGGTCGGGTGGCTTGGTGCCTCAAGGAACTGCTGATGGCTGGCGACTTCGGCATCACCGGATTCAGGGGTCGCGGTCCACGCGTAGCATCGTACATTCACACACTCCGGAAACGCTACGGTCTTGAGATCGAGACAGAGATGGAGCCCCACGGTGGTCGATATCCCGGCAGCCATGCGCGCTATTTCCTGTGGACCGAGATCAAGGTGCTTCGTGTAAGGGGACCTCGCCGATGAACCTTGCTCTTGCTGCCAAGTTGCTGGGCGGTGACGTGTCGGGAAAGGATCGGGTGCTCGCACCCGGTCCCGGACACTCTCCGAAGGATCGTTCGCTATCAGTGGTGATCTCTGCTGATGGCTATGCCGTTCACTCCTTTGCGGGTGACGATTGGAAGCTTTGCCGCGACTATGTGGCGGCCGCACTCGGGCTCAGGAACTCTGTCCGTTTTGATCGTCCTTCTGCGCACGACTCGGACCGGATGCGTCGTGAGGACGAGGAGAAAGCAAAGAGAACCGAGGCGCGGGCCTTCGCATGCTGGATGGAGGCAAAGCCCATCGCTGGTACGATTGCCGAAACCTATCTGCGCAATCGGGGTATCAACTGCGATCTTCCCAATACGCTGCGTTTCCATCCATCTTGCTGGCATCAGTCCGTAGCTCGTTTTCCAGCGATCGTGGCCATTGTCGAGGGTTCGACCCGGTTCGCTATTCACCGGACGTACTTGCGTGTCGATGGATCGGGAAAGGCCTCAGTTGAGCCTGCAAAGGCCATGTTGGGCACCGTCGCAGGTGGAGCTGTCCGCCTTTCGGACAATGGTGAAAAGCTCGTGGTCTGTGAGGGCATCGAAACAGGTCTTTCCCTCTTGTCCGGTCTTCTTTCATACCGCGCGACGGTATGGGCGGCGCTTTCCACAAGCGGCATGAAATCTCTCGCCCTGCCAGCCTCTCCCGGTCGGCTGACCATCGCCGCCGATGGGGACAATGCGGGCCGATCGGCTGGCAATACACTCGGAGAACGGGCCGCCGCGCTTGGCTGGGCCGTATCGCTTCTCCCTGCGCCGGAAGGCCGGGATTTCAACGACATTCTCACGATGAAAGGAGCTGCCGCATGAGCATCCATGCCGCCCCCCAAATCCGTATCCCGGAAGAAGTCCCGTTCAAAGTCGAAGGACCACAGCCTCTTGTCCGGAAAATTCCTTCGGGAGAACCGTATCCTGTGGCAGCGCTGGGGCCGCTTCAGGCGGTGGTAGAGGCTGTTCAAGGCCAGACGCAGGCCCCGGTCGCCATTCCTGCCGCTTCCGCCTTGTCGGTAGCGTCTTTGGCGGTCCAGGGCTTCCGTGATGTCGAAACACTCGGTGGAGAGCGCCCCCTGTCACTCTACGTATTGACCATCGCGCAATCAGGGGAACGGAAATCATCCTGCGATGCACCGCTTATGGCCGCTCTCCGCAGCTACGAGAAAGAGGAACATGATACGCGGCGGGACGAGATGGCATCCTGGGAAGCCAAGCATGCACTCTGGAAAGGCGACCGAGATCGCATTTTGGCCGACGCCAAAAAAACCGACAAGCGCGCAGGGGCTGAGATCAACCTGGCAAACCTCGGACCTGAACCCGCAGCGCCCCCATCGACGGATCGCACGGTGACGGAGCCCACCTATGAGGGGCTGACGCGCAAGTTTGCAGAGGGAGTGCCGTCACTGGGGATCTTTTCCGATGAAGGCGGACAATTTCTCGGCGGCTTCGCTATGTCGTCTGACAACAGGCAAAAGACGTTGGCGGCGCTGAATGACGTTTGGCAGGGCAATGCAATTCGCCGCACTCGTGCCGGGGACGGCTCGTTGACGTTGTTCGGTCGGCGGCTGGCCGTGCATCTCATGGTTCAGCCGTGCGTTGCTCGCACCTTCATGGCCGATCCCATGTCTGCGGACACCGGCTTCCTGCCGCGCTTTCTGATTTGCGAGCCGCCAAGCACCATCGGCACAAGGTTTCAGGCGAATGCGAGACAGGATAACCAAGCCCTTGCCGACTTCGGAACACGGCTTGGCACGATCTTGCGAACGCCGTTGCCAATGGATGAGAAAACGCGCGAACTGACACCCGTGCCTCTCCCCTTGTCGTCCGTCGCCCGCGCATTGCTGTCAGCCTATTCCGACGCGCTGGAGGCTGGGCAGGCACCCGGCGGCGAATATTCAAACATCACGGGGTATGCGTCCAAATCGGCGGAACAGGCTGCCCGGATCGCCGGGGTCATGACCGTGTGGGAAGATCTTCATGCAATGGAGGTGAAGCCCGAAACTATGGCCGACGCGATCACGCTGGCACAGTTCTACCTCTCCGAAGCGAAGCGTCTGTCCGATGCCGCGAATGTGTCGGAGAAAGTCGGGGTTGCTGAAACCCTGCGCAAGTGGCTTCTGGAAGCGTGGCCTCACCCGGAGGTATTGCCGAGCGACGTTGTGCAGCGCGCGCCGATCCGAGCCTTGCGGGAAAGCCCAGCGACCCGCGCAGCCATTGCTATCTTGGAAGATCATGGCTGGCTTGTGAGCCTTCCCAAAGGCTCGGTGGTTCGCGGTATTTCCCGCAAGGAAGCATACCGGATCGTGAGGGCATGAGCCGTGAGAAAGGCGGAAAAATTCGATCCCTACGCCCTCCTTGAAAAACTCCAGATGGAGAAGGGTGGCGGTGCTAATTATGCTAAACGTGCTAATCTGGACGCCCAGATTAGCACAAATAGCACGATTAGCACGGAGCGCCTGCCAGAATCCGATATCGCCGCGCCGCCAGAATACGGGACGATCCAGCCTGCCGTTCCTGCATTCTGTTTGGCCCCTCCGGTGCCAAAGCCTGTCGTGAGCCGAACCTCCGAACGGGCATGCCTTGGCGCTGGAAAAGGTGATGCGGAAGCCTACGCCGATGCCCTTCGCCTGCATGGCCCATGCGGTTATGGCGGGATTGCCACCGCTCTTGGATGGGGCGCTGGCCGGGCGAGTGTCGCGGAAATCGAACTGCGAAAGGCGGGTCGGATCGTGTATCCTGACAAGACCGGAAGAGGCTGGCTTGTCGAGAAGGGAGAGGCGGGGTAGCCCCGAACACGGAATGCCTCGGCGGGTGCAGTCAGTCCCGCGCATCCCGTCGGGTCGCTAAGCTTGCGCTCCTATGGCTGCCCATTTAACCCCCTCGACATGCGCGAATTCCCGCATTCCCGCCGTGCCGGCGGCGCTATGCTGAACGCTCCGATATGCTCATTTTCTTTCCGGATCCTCACGGGGGCATCGGCCCCCTGACGCGCCTTCGCTTGTCCGCCCCTCGCTCATTGGCGCGGGCCTAGTCCGATCAAAGCTTCTAGGGCTCTGATCGGGGCAGACAGGATTGGGTCGCTTCGGGCCGTCAACGATAATCTGATGGGCCGTGTCCTCGCCTTCGTCTGCGGGCCGCACTACCCCAACAGATTCCCGTTGACCGCCCTACCGCTCACAAGAAGACTGTAACCATCAGGTCACTTCGGCTTCGGCCCGGCAGGAGGAGCTGCGTTGCCCGCGTCTTCATCGGAAGCAGGCGCAGGGTCAGACCCCATCTGTACGAGTGTCGCTTTCCATCGCCTCGCCTCAGCCAAAGCCGCAGCGGCAATCGCGTCGTCGTTGGCACCGTCGCGCCCGAGCTGCAGCAAGGCCGACCAGTCCTCAAGATTGATCACATGCCGCAGCCATTCGACCGCTTCCGGAGGGACGCGGTATTCGATCAACAGGCGTGCGCGCTCTCTGGTCTGGCGGCGCTTCAAATCCTTGACGAGCTTCGACCAGGAAGGAGCCGCACGACTGGACAGGCGATAGAAGACGGGTTCAATCCCGCGTTCCATAGCGTATGCGGTCGGGCCGCGATCCTCAGCGTTGTGCCGATCGAGGCTTGTCCGCTGGTCGGATCGTGGCAGCGCCTCTCGCGACGGTACACGACCAGCCGCCGAATGACGGGTTCCGGAAGTGACGTAAAGGGCAGGCAAAGGCGGCAGCAGCGCGAGCGCGCCGGACAGCAGGCCTAGAAGTTGCAGAAACACCTTTCCGGCAGGATCACCGCCCCGGCGCTGACGCTGCCGTTCCGCAAGATTGTGACGCAGCCGATCGGCGCAAGTCCGGCGCCTCTTTTGCACCGTTTCCCGTTGGACTTCTTCAATATGTTTGCTGACCGTCATCACGCCCCAATCCTCCTTTGTGACACATAGCAGGATGGGACGCGGCGGGGACCGGCGCAAACAACGGTTCGCTTCGATCACACAGAGGCTTCTAGTAACACAATCTCGGCAGGCGTTAATTCGAACAGTGAATAGACAATGCCGTCAATTTTCTTCTCTGCGCTGGCGATCTCGGCGGTAAGCCGGGCGATCTCGGCACCGTCTCGGTTAAGCCAGTCTTCCCACTCGGAGCGCTCGGCCAAGGGAATATCGGCTTTGAACACCTTCTTCACTTCGGCCCTAAAAGTGGTGAAGTCGGGCAGGGTCCACCATTCCTGAAGCTTGGCTGTCATCGTGGAGTTACGGCTTGACGGGCATAGATCAGGAATACGGCGAGCCAGTGCGCGTTGTAGAGTTTGGCGCTCTTTGGCCATCGCATGAACCCGCACTGACAAGTCTGCCAGAATGTCACGGGTAGGAGCCTCAATCTCTGGAATGGATAGTTGGCCTACATACTGGGCCTTCATCCTGAAATAACCGCCGCTGGCCAAGGGGGTCAGGGACTTGAACAAGAACCAAAGAACCTTTGAATTTAGGAGGGCAACAGTCGCATGGTCATCCGATGGAAGAGCAAAGGCGGTTGTTTCAAGATAGCTGCCAGAAGTATCCAGATGAAATGGGCTTTCTGATGCGATATCTCGGTATGTGATCTTCGTCCGGGCGAAATACGGCGTATAGGCTTCCTGCGCTTGTTGAAGCTCGAACCATTCCTGCTTAGTCGCACGTTTTTCTAATCGGTCTTTGAAGGGCAGAAGCCACTCCCGGATCGCAGGGTAATCATCAATCTTGACCCGATTTTTCGGAATGTTAATCAGCCATAGGCCGCGTGTTTCAGCCCGCCAGCGTTTCAGGTCTTTGCCTTCAAGGAAGGGTTTCAACAACTCGGTGGATCTGGAATCCTGGGCACAGAGCCGTTCTTTGGTGGCGTTGTCGATCACGAAAGCCGCGTTCAGGCCCGTCTTAATGCCATAGAGCGGCGCGCCGTAAACGTCTTTCAGGGTTTTCCGGCCGTTCCTGATTTTGTCTCGCAAAGCACGTAGGGCGGTATTTTCCAGCTCCCATGATCCCGCCCCTAGAGCCGCTTGTGGATACGGTCCCGCTGCCATCTCCCAAGTGGCCTGAAAGTTGTTCTCCGGCGGAGAATCTACCTTCCAGAAGCGCAGATCATGTCCCTTTGACGCGGCGCCCCGCTTCATGGTTAGGATGGCCGGATAGGTGGTCACGCCCTCGAAAATCTGAAGATCGCCAAAATCAACCACGCTTTCTATGGCGGCTTCGCGCAGCAAGTATTCGCGCAGAGGCTTTCCCGATCCGGTCTTAAAGAAGGTGTTCGAGGAGATGTATCCCAGTCGCCCGCCCGGTTTCAGCAGGCGTAGGCCGCGTTCGTAGAAGTAGCAATATAGGTCGGCCCGATCGGAAACTACCTCATACCGCTTTTCCAGATAGGGCTTTAGCGTTTTCAAAAACTCCATGCGTACATAGGGCGGATTGCCCAGGACCACATCGAAACCGCCTTCTGCAAAAACGCCCGGAAAGGCGCTCTCCCACGTAAAGGCGTGATCCAGATAGGCAAAATTGCTGTCTTCGATCAGGCTGTCGCCCACCCGGAGGCTCGTATCGAGGCTATCCAGAACCTTGCCGCGACGCGCCGTCTTAATCCAGAGCGACAGCTTAGCTATTTCAATGCTCTCGACATTCACATCAACTCCGAACAGGTTGTTTGTCAGGATTTCGCTGTCCGGCGCATACTCCAAAAGGTCGCCGAAATGTTCTGCTTTTGGGAGAAGGCTTTTGATTTTCTCGTTGACGCGGGTCAGTTCGGCTTTCAGAAAATCGAAAGCCATAATGAGAAACACGCCCGATCCGCAGGCAGGATCGACAACGCGCAAAGCCTTCAGTTGATCACGATAGGCTTGCCAGGCTTCTAGTTCGGCTGATTTCCTGCGCCAAGGAATGGTGGCGTAATTGGTCAAATCGGCCCCGGCTTTCGCATGGGTGCGAAGAATTTCTGTAAAGGCCTCGTTCAGATGCGCGCCGAGCGTTTCGGCTACAATGAAGCGGGCGATATAATCCGGGGTGTACACCACCCCATCCCGCTTGCGCCGCCCCGTGGTACCTGTGATCCGCTCTTGCTCGACTTCTTCGCCACGCGCCTGTGCCTGAAGGCGTTCAACGTCTGCAATGGACTGTTCAAAGATGTGCCCCAGAACGGTAACGGACACTTCAGAGGCAAAATCATAATCGCCGAGTGTCTTGAACCCCCCGCAGACATCATCGGAGAGAGAAAGAGCGTCGATCGTTTCGTCCGGGTGGAATAGGCCCCCGTTGTAGCGGGGGATTTTCAGCGCATCACTGCCCTTGTCGATGCCATTGAACAAACCTCGGAAATTGTCCCATACAGGTCGAGGGTTGTAAGGATCACGGGTGATAAAGGCTTGCGACAAGGTATTGCGTGGCAGAAGGCCAGTATCTTCTCCAAAAGCGATGAACAGGACTCGGTCGAGAATTTTCTGTGCGGCGGCGATCGCGTCCAGCGGTACAATAGTCGGCGCGGCCGTCTGAACAGCCCCGATCAGTTGTAGACGCAGCGCTTTGTAATCCCGATAAAGATTGTCAGTAATGTCACGCTCTTCCGCACGACTTTGCTTCAGAATATCGAGAGTGTGACCCGACAACAGGTTTTCCGAAGACAACAGAAGCATGAAGCGGGCGTATTCTTCAGGATCGGTCAGCCGATCGAGTTGAAAGCCTTCATAGGCGGTGGTCCCTTCGCCAAAACCATAAAGGCGCAGTTCGGTCATGTTGGAGACCAGCACCCACTTCACGCCCGGCGCGTTCATCGCGTATTCCCAAGCCTGCTGGACAGGACTCTTGTTCCTGCCCGGCATGATGGCATCGAGATCGCGGGTGTCCGCCCCCTTCAATTCAAAGGGGGCGATGATCTGAGAGGTACCGTTCCCGAAGTGCCCCAGAGCAAGATCAACACTTCCGCGTAAGATCGCCTGTTCGGTAGCGAGGGAATATTCCGCTCCCTGCGTGGGACCTTTGTAGCCCAGCACGCCCTCGACAATCTGTGACGCAAACTGCCCGTGCAACGCGGTCTCTTTGAGACTGTGCACACGTCCGGAACGTATCAGTTCACTCCATGCGGTAAGTAATCTCTGATGCTCCAGCGGAATTTCACCGACCAGAATATGGCGCGCGAGGGTTTTCCTGTTAAACAGTGGGATAGCTGACATTACTGAGGTACTCACCGGGCAGTCGGTTGCGATTCTTCTTTCTATTCAATGCCACATATGGCTTCCAAAGTGTGAATGGCGTTTCAGATACTTCCGTTGACGAGATGAAGTTTGATCTGCCTATGGCCGCGGACCGGAGGGTGCAGACCCCGGAGCAGCGTATTTAGGACGCAGAGAAGCGAGTTCCTGCCGTACATCGGCAAGCTGCCGTCCCGTGTCCGTCAGGTTGTCGCGTAGCGTTCTTGCCCGTATTTCCGCCTCTCGCCGCCCAGCATCAGCGGCGCTTGCTCGATCGGACGCTGCGGCAGCCCTTTTTTGCAGTTCTTCAAGTTCGGGTTCGATGGCCTTGCGGATGCGCGCCGCGATCGCCGATTTCCGTAGGCCGTCCCAAAGCCCCCGAAGAAGCCCGCCAATGCCTCTCAGCCGTTTTGCCGCCCGCATATCATGTTCCGCCTGCAACGACGCTGAACGGGCCGTTTCCGCTCGTTCACGGGCCACTTTCTCCGCCACCTTCGCGGCAACAATCGCTGCTTGAGCCATTTCGGCTGCCTTGAGCGCGTCGGCGCGCATTACCGCCGCTTCTTTCTTCACCCTCCCAACAAAGGCATCTCCCTTCGCCTTCAACACCTCCGCCTTGGCGAGCGTGTCACGCAGCGCTTCGGCCTGCCGCTTTTCCGCATGCCATTGTTCCCGTGTCAGGCGGCGCTTGCCTGGTCCGAGCCGGGTCATGCCGCAGGGCTGCGCGACCCTCGCATGGTAATCATCGAGCCATGCCCTCATCGCGGCCTTGTAGGCCGCGTCGGCGCGCTTACCCGCTGTCTTCTCATCCTCCCCCTGCTGTGCGGCTGCTGTCTTCGCAACCGCCTTCGCCCGGAATCCCGGATGGAGGTGCGCGGCGGTCATGGCCGAATCGTCCGGTAGGACATAGGCGTGCAGGTGAGGGTGGCTCTCGTCCTCGTGCCTCACGACAGAAACGACACGCTCGCCGAACTGGCTGCGCAGCCAGGCAATGGAACGCCGTTCCCAATCATCCACTCTTGCCACCACCTCTGGCTTCGCGCGGTATTCTTCGATCGTTACAGGGTAGCTCAACACGATTCCGGCAAGCGTATTCTGGTCTTGCCTGATGGCCCGCACTTTCCCGCCCTTCACCTCCGTTCTGGCTTCCGACGCGCGCTCATCATGGAGCGTGCGTAGCGCTTCCGGAGCCAGACCGTAGACGACGATCGGCGTGCCGGGGGCCTGAACATGGATCGACGCGGCGGGCACCCGCGCAACCTCGTCAAACACAAATCCGGTCGAACGTCCTTCCTTGCCTTTCCTTGAAAACAACTCGACACGAACAAACTGAAAACTCATGGACGACACCCTCATCAATGGGGAGAATGATCGCCACCGGCGGCGCATGGGGCAACCGCCCGCAAAGATGTATGGTCCGAATACAGCTATTGCATAGCATCGGCCCTGCTGGGAGCCTCTTCCGAGGGACCATGTCATGGAGACCTGGCAGGGCCTTATCGTCGCCCATAGTCCCCATGTCGCCGTCGGGCCAATGAGAACACTCGTAGCTAATGCAAGCTCTGAACGAGATAGTCGCGGATCTGATAGAGGTTGACGGCGAAGTCCTCGGCATCTTCAGGGCGTATCGAGATCAAAAGCCGATTCGAAAAAATTAGGTTTTTCGATTCGTCGCAGAATGACTGCGCAATGCGTTCGGCCATCTTCTTGCGCGGTATACTAACTCGCCCTCTGCCTGTACCCATAAGCGGAATAGACAAGTCTCTGAGGTTTCCATTCGTCCTTATGAATTTCCAAGTCGCTTCAAGAGCATCTTCAATTTCACGCGGAGAGGAACTTGCGTTTCCCTGATCATTTAGGCGGGACATTGCGACAAAATAGAAGGTGCGGCTATCACTCGTGACCCTCGCAACCGTACCTATCGGATACTCGAGTTTTTTACCCGGAGCGTTTACCCTCGATACGCCAGAAACCGCAGCGAGATCGAGGCCAAGCTGACGATCGATTTCCGATGTATCGGCGTTGAAGAATTTTGTCGCTACCTGACCTTGGATGCTCGCAGTATCAATTAATCCACTGGCCATATCTGTGTCGAATGTGGTGTTGGTGCTGACGATAACGTCATTGTTTCCGTCGAACAAATCCCCAATCCGCACTTCAACACAGAAGTCTTTTCCTGGGATCTTGTATGAGAACCGCATGATTGGACGGCGGGTCGCCAAAACCCAAATGATCGCGAGCGCAGCCATAATAGGTATGGCATATACACTGTATCGGTCTTTTGTGTACACGCTAAAAAAATCAGCCATGTCCATCAAGAGATACATAGCGCCTACAAGTGCGAAAACTTTCGCGATAGCTTCTTTAGATAAGAGCGCATGTCTCCAAAAAGACCAAGTCCGAATCGATTTAAAGAAATACTTCATTTCTGATGCCTGACAAGGTGTTGTATTTTATTCTTACAAAGGGAATATGTAGGTATTTGCAGTTGTTTTTGTCGATATCATAAAATTTTTATCGGCGAGTGATAACTTAATCAGCTCTTTCTTCATTGGGACATGGAGGGTCGGAACCTTGTTCATCGAATCTCTGAAAATGGGAAGATTGCCCCAGAGTTCCTTCACCTTCGGCTTCAGGGAACCATTGCTCAGCAAGCTTTCTTTGGTGTCATATTCTGGGTAGACCACGACTACAGGCAAGCCTTGGTCATTAATGCCGTAGTCAAGTTCTTCCCTTACCGCTCGCGAATTCGCAGTGCTAGTGCTGAGAAAGAGCACGATATTCTTCGATGATCGGATTCGTTCTCGTAGCCGGGGCTTGAGCGTACCTTCCCAGTCGCTGCCGTCTCGCACGCTGTAGGTAGTTGCATGTGCATCATTGAACGGAAAACTAGCGTCGCTACCTTTCCAGGATCGCAGCAGATTATAGAAGCAGAAGTCCCTCGTCGCGTGCGCGCCCAATGCTCCTGGATTGAAAGGCTCTGCAACATAAAAGGCACAGTAGTTGGCAGTTCGCGACATTGGTGCTCCCTACAATCGTCGGCTCTATTTTGCGAAACAGTGGGCATGCTCTGGGATTAGCTTGCCTTAAATGATTCTCGTCAAGTAGTCGGCGCGCGCATAGCCATGACGGAGTACGTTAAGGGGTGGATAACTAATGAAAAGGGGGACCAAAGCGCAGCACGGCATCTTCGCCGGAGGCCGCTTTGGCGATCGAGCGCGCTCATGGAGCTATTTTGATGAACCGACGGGTGCGGGACGTTTCCATGCGCCGTGGCGACCCGGTGGCGACCCAAATGCAGGTCCTCCATAACGCCAGGGATTCGAGTTTGTTAACGCATTGTTTTATAAGGGAAAAATGGTGCCGCTTGCAGGACTCGAACCTGCGACCCCATCATTACGAATGATGTGCTCTACCACCTGAGCTAAAGCGGCGCTCGCAAACCGCTGCGAAGCACGTTGCGATGTTGACGGGGCTGATACAGCCAACGCGCAGCAATTTCAAGCCGCGAATTGATCTTCTCGGCTTTTTCCACGCGCTACCGTGTGATCGCCATGGCCCATGGGGTTCAGAGGGAAAGCCGCGCGCGGGCGGCCTTGTATTCGCTTTCCAGCCGGTCGACGACGGAAGCGACGGGCTCGACTGCCTTGACAGCGCCGATACCTTGGCCGCAGCCCCAGATGTCCTTCCAGGCCTTGGCGCCGGTGGTCGCCTTGTCGAAATCCATCTTCGACGGATCGGCGACCGGCAGATTGTCCGGATCCATGCCGGCGGCGATGATCGAGGACCTCAGGTAGTTGCCGTGGATGCCGGTGAAATAGTTGGAATAGACGATATCGCTGGCATGGCCCTCGACGATCGCTTGCTTATAAGCGTCGGATGCCCGAGCCTCGGTCGTGGCGATGAAGGGCGAGCCGATATAGGCCATGTCGGCGCCCATCGCCTGGGCGGCGAGAATGCCGTTACCGGTCGAGATTGCACCGGCCAGCAGCAGCGGCCCGTCGAACCACTCGCGGATTTCCTGCACGAGGGCAAAGGGCGAAAGCGTGCCGGCATGACCACCGGCGCCGGTGGCCACCGCTATCAGCCCGTCGGCGCCCTTGCGGATCGCCGAATTGGCATGGCGGTTGTTGATGACGTCATGCAGCACGATCCCGCCATAGGAATGCACGGCGGCGTTGACTTCCGGGACTGCGCCGAGCGAGGAAATGACGATCGGCACCTTGTACTTCACGCACATCATCAAATCGTGCTCAAGGCGCTTGTTGGAGGTATGGACGATCTGGTTGACCGCGAAAGGTGCGGCGGGGCTGTCCGGATTTTTCGCGTTATGGGACGCGAGTTCCTCCGTGATCATTGCGAGCCATTCGTCGAGCTGGCTCTCCGGTCGGGCGTTGAGGGCCGGAAACGCGCCTATGATGCCGGCCTTGCATTGCGCAAGGGTCAGTTCCGGATGAGAGATGATGAAGAGAGGCGATGCCACCACCGGGAGTCTGAGATTGTCGGAGAGAACCGGGGGGAGAGCCATTGTGTACCTCGGATGTTATTACGTTTACGGAAACGTCAATTGCATACCAGATGCAAACCGCAAGGAAAAGGCCGCCCGGTGGCAACATATCCGCCATGGGGATGTTGCCGTATCCACGTCCTTTGCGGCAGGCCGGCGGGTGTGCCTCCGATTTCGGCCATGGTTTCGATGCTGTCGGGCCGAAAGTCTGCCACTTTCTTCTGGGTATCGTTTGTGCGGCAAAAGCGAGGGCTTGCGGATCGGCAAGCCAACCGTTACCGAATCCTTGTAGGACTCGAAAAATGTCGGGTATGTCAGCCGAGGGGGCGAGGGCCGCTAGTGAACGGATTGGAAACCGCAATCAGGAACGCTCTAGAGCGATCGGATCGCGCCAATGCGGAAACGCGTGCCCGTGTCTATCAGTCGGCGCGCCACGCCCTCGAGACCGGACTGCAGAAACAGAATATCAGCGACCCGGAAATCGTGGCGCAGCAGCGTCATCGGCTGGAAGCCATGATCCATGCCATCGAGCTTGAGGAACGCGGCCGACTCCATGCGGCAGCACCCGAGACACGACCACCGGAAGCATCGGCCCCGCCGCCTGTTCCACCCGTGCGAACTCCGCCCGTCGAGGCACCACCAGCCGCCCCACCGGTCGAGGCGGCCATGCGTGCCGATGCCCGAGAGGTCTCGCCGTCGCGGCGCGATTTCGGCGATTTGCGGGCCGAGAGACGGGATTCGCCCGCAGAGGCGCCGGCATCTGGGCCGGATGTAAAAACTGCGGGTGATGAAGGGCCAGGGATGGACTTCAGGCCGGACACGGCCATCCGTCATCGCAAGAAGCGTGGGAATTTCTTTTCGCGTCTCTTTGTTTTTTCGGTGTTGTTGGCAGCGGTTGGCATGGGCGGATGGTGGGTCTACACCTCCGGTCTGCTGCTAACCGAGGCGGAGCGTGATACCAGCGTTCCCAATCCGCCGCCGCGCGCCGAGGAGGAGGATTTTTCCGGGACGCAGGAGCCGAAGACGCTCGATACCCAGGCGGCCTTTTCCGATGACTGGATCGAGATCTTCGAGCCGAAGCGTATCGACGCGATCAGGCCACGTGGCAACGCCGCTGTCGACGTGGTGTCCGCCAGCGATGGCACGGCCATGAATATCGTCTCCAAGTCCGCCGATGCCGACGGCAATGTCGAGATAACCGTCCCCGTCGATGTCCTGCAACAGATGGCCGGACGAACCTCGACCATTTCCCTGACGCTGCAGGCCTCCGGCGATGCTTCGGCGCAGATCGCGGTCGAATGCGATTTTGACCGCATGGGCAACTGCGCCCGTCACCGATTCACCGTCGGCACGGAAAAGACCGATGTCATTTTCCGCGTGACTTTCGACCGCGCGATCGCACCGGCGTCCCCCGGACACCTGCTCCTCAACAGCGATCTGAGTGGACGTGGCCAGGGCGTGAACCTCTATTCGGTGCGCATCCTGCCGGGTCAGTGACCGGCCAGAGCGCCGCGTGCCCCTTGCATGCGCGCCGCTCGTGTTTGCGGGGGCTCACAAAATGAAATCAAGACCGCTGCCGAGGATTTTCTTGTCCAGCTTGCCGATCTTGTCCTCGTCCCTGCCGTCGTAACTCAGTGAATTGAGCATGTGGCGTATGACGTTGAGCCGTGCCCGGCGTTTGTCATTGGCTTTGACGACTGTCCATGGGGCATGGTCGGTGTGCGTTTCCTTGAGCATCCGGTCGCGCTTCTCGGTATAGTCGTCCCACTTGGTGAGCGCGACGATATCGATGGGCGAGAGCTTCCAGATCTTCAAGGGATCGTGGCGCCGGTCATGGAAGCGTTCGATTTGCATTTCCTGCCCGATGTTCAGCCAGAATTTGAAGAAATGAATGCCTTCCTGCTTGATGAGCTTTTCGAAGTGGGGAAGCTGCTTCATGAACTGCTCGTACTGTTCCATGGTGCAGAAGCCGTTGACGGGCTCGACGACGGCGCGGTTGTACCAGGAGCGGTCGAAAAGAACGAACTCGCCTGCGGTTGGAAAATGCGAGACATAGCGCTGGAAATACCACTGCCCGCGTTCCGTCTCCGTCGGCTTGGTCAGCGCCACGACCCGCGCCGAACGCGGATTCATGTAGGAAAGGATATTGTGGATGGTGCCGCCCTTGCCCGCCGCGTCTCGGCCCTCGAAGAGCGCCAGCACCCGCTTGCCGGTTTTCTGAAGCCAGAACTGAACCTTGACCAGTTCGATCTGCAGTCTCTCAAGCTCGTCCTCGTAGCCGTCCTCATCCATTTTCTGGTCATAAGGATAACCGTCCGATGACAGCGCCGCATCGTCGACCCATTTGGGAAGCTTCGGATCGTCGATATCGAAAATATGCTTCTCGCCCCTGATCGTGATCTCAGTCGCGCGGTTTTCCTCCGGCTTTCCCATGATTTCCCTTCCATTCGCTCTGTTGATGCGCCGACTGCGGCGCCCTTGGCCATGTTCCAGTGAGCGCATATTTGCCCGACCAGTTCAAGCATCGGCTGATATCCCCGATCGGGTTCATCGGTAGGGGATAATAATCGCGCCTCATGGCTTGCGGTCTAAACATCTGTCATGAATTGGCGCTATCAGGGTTCGTTTAGGTTCATGTCGAATATACTCCAGCGAGGCACGATTGGCTGAAAATCCAAATAGTTGGGGGGGATTTCTGGAGCGTGTCCGGTCGGGCTGGGCCTACCTCTTGGCCGCGACCCTCGTTTCCGTATCGGCCTATCTTGCTGGTGCCGAACCCCTGTTTTCCGTCATCTTGTGGGTCCTGTCCGTTGCTGCCGTTCTGGTCCGGCAGCTTCCCCCGGCGGATATCCCGGCCGCCCCATCCAGGCGGACAGACACGCCTGAACCAGGTGATTTGCTGCTTCCTGTTGTCGATGCCACGCTTTGCGCGCTTGATCTGCCGGTCTTCGTGTTTGACAGCAATGCAGTCCTGGTCCACCAGAACAAGGCTGCCGACAAGGCCTTCGGCCCACCGGCGCCGGGACTGCATATTTCGGTGAAGTGGCGCTCTCCGAGCATTCTCGACATGATCCGGGAAACGATCGCGACCGGTGAGCCGAACCAGATCGAGCATTCCGAACGCCTGCCTTCCGAACGCGTCTACATCGTTCGCTCGGCGCCAATTGAGGTGTCGGCCACAGTAGGGACAGGCGAAAAGCTCTATCTCCTTTCGTTCCGCGACATATCCGAACTCCGCCGCCTTGACCGCATGCGAAGCGATTTCGTCGCCAATGCCAGCCATGAGTTGCGCACACCGCTGGCTTCCCTGCGCGGCTTCATCGAAACCATGCAGGGACCGGCCCGCTCCGATCCGAAGGCGCAGGAGCGCTTCCTTGCCATCATGCTCGATCAGGCCAATCGCATGAGCCGCCTCGTCGACGACTTACTGTCCCTGTCGCGGCTCGAGCTGAAGGCGCATCTGGCGCCCGACCAGATGGTGGATTTGGTGCCGGTCATCGGCCATGTTCGCGACTCACTCGCCCCTCTGGCTTCCGAACTCAATGTCGACATCCGCCTGCACCTGCCCGAAGGCAAGGTCGAGGTCGTCGGTGATCGCGACGAACTGGTACAGGTTTTCGAGAACCTGATGGAGAATGCCTGCAAGTATGGTCAGGAGGGAAAGGTCGTCGATGTCTATATCCGCAATACGGCGGGAGAGCCCGTCGAGGTCGGCATTGTCGACCACGGGCCAGGCATCCCGGCCGAGCATGTACCGCGGCTGACGGAGCGGTTTTATCGCGTCAGCGTCGCCGACAGTCGGTCGAAAAAGGGTACGGGTCTGGGGCTTGCCATCGTCAAGCATATCCTCACCCGCCACCGCGCCCGCCTGATCGTGAAGTCCGAAATCGGCAAGGGAACGGACTTTACCGTGCGTTTTTGACATATAAGTATAGCATTTTTCCGCGGCCAACCAAAAAATATTAAAAAATTCAATAGGATAAATTGTCACAAATGTTTCATGAAAGTGACATAAAAGAGAGAGGCAACAGTGAGTATGAACGTCGTGCCGATGCTTGGCGGCAGTGAGTGCCGTTTGTAATCGCATCCACACACAAGCCCACTGACGGGAGATCTAAATGAACATTCTGAAACTTTCGGTAGCAGCGCTGGTGGCTTCCGTTGCCTTCACTGGCGCCGCCGTTGCTCGTGACCAGATCCAGATCGCTGGCTCTTCCACCGTTCTGCCCTACGCTTCCATCGTCGCCGAAGCCTTCGGCGAAAACACTGACTTCGCGACCCCGGTCGTTGAATCGGGTGGTTCGGGTGCGGGCCGCAAGAAGCTTTGCGAAGGCGTCGGCGAAAACACCATCGATATCGCCAACTCTTCCTCGCGCATCAAGCAGTCCGACATCGACAACTGCGCCAAGAACGGCGTGAAAGACATCCAGGAAGTTCGCATCGGTTACGACGGCATCGTCTTCGCATCGGACATCAAGGGTGCGGAATTCGCCTTCACCCAGGCCGACTGGCACAACGCCCTTGCTGCCACGGTACTGAAGGACGGCAAGCTCATCGACAACCCGTACAAGAAGTGGAACGAGATCCGCGCCGACCTGCCGGCACAGGACATCCTCGCCTTCATCCCGGGCACCAAGCATGGTACCCGCGAAGTGTTCGACGAGAAGGTTATCATCGACGGCTGCAAGGAAGACGGCGCTCTGGAAGCGCTCAAGGCAGCCAATGGCGGCGATGAAAAGGCGGCCGAGAAGGCTTGCATGACGCTGCGCACCGACGGTGTTTCGGTTGACATCGACGGTGACTACACCGAGACGCTGGCTCGCATCGATGCCAACAAGAACGCCATCGGCGTCTTCGGCCTGTCCTTCTACCAGAACAATACCGACAAGCTGCGCGTCGGCACCATGGCTGGCGTAACACCTTCGGTCGCTACGATCGCATCGGGTGAATATCCGGTCTCGCGCCCGCTCTACTTCTACGTCAAGAACGCTCACCTCGATGTGATCCCGGGCTTGCAGGAATACGTCGAGTTCTTCGTGTCTGACGACATGGCTGGCCCGAACGGTCCGCTGGCCGCTTATGGCCTCGTCTCGGATCCGGAACTTGCCAAGACCCAGGCGGCCGTCAAGGCTCGCACCCCGATGGGTCCCCTGAAGTAATTCAGAAGATTGACTGGCGGCGCGATTGTCGCGCCGCCAGTTTTCAGCGTTTTCGGAAGGTGCAGACAAGATGAGTGTGGGCGTCATTATCCTTGTCGTGTCGGTGCTTGCAGCGCTTGGCTATATTCTTGGCAGGCGGCGTGCGGTGGCACTTGCGGCAAAGAGCGGCGCAAAGCTTCACTCTCTTCCTAGTTACTATGGCCAAACGGTCGCGTTGTTCACCGCGGTTCCAGCTTTTCTCCTCTTGATTGTCTGGCTGTTTCTCCAGCCTATGCTTATTGAAGGACGGGTCAGTGGCATGGTCCCGGACAGCGTGATCCCGGATGGAGGCGCGCGCAGCCTGGTCATGGCCGATGTCCGCCGGATTGCCGAGGGGCTTGACGCGGTCCTCGCGCGGGGCGGGATGGATGAAACTGAGCTCACTCAATTGCGCGCGGACCCGAGCAATGTCCGAGCTCGCCTTGCGGAAGTCGGCATTGCTTTGGGCGGCGAAGTGCCGCCGGAGCTTCTCGAAGCGGCGATAGCCTTCCGGCAGAGCGCGAAGACTGGGAACTTGGCCATGGCTGTCGCGGCCCTGGCGCTGGCCATGAGCCTCGGGCCTTGGGCCTATCTGCGAATCCGGCCGGAGATGCGGGCGCGCAATATGAGCGAGAGCTTCGTCAAGGCGCTGCTGCTCGGCTCCTCGTTGGTCGCGATCCTGACCACGGTCGGAATCGTCGCCTCGCTGCTGTTCGAGACCTTCCATTTCTTCAAGTTGTATCCCGCAAAGGACTTTTTCTTCTCCACCGTGTGGAACCCGCAGTTCCGCGGAGGTTCAGACCTCGGCATCCTGCCGTTGCTTTGGGGCACGTTCTACGTATCGCTGATTTCTCTGATCGTCGCTGTGCCGCTTGGGTTGATGATCGCGGTCTATCTGTCCGAATATGCCGGCCCGACGATGCGCAGCGTGGTCAAACCTGCCATCGAAATCCTCGCCGGCATCCCGACGATCGTCTACGGTCTTTTTGCGCTGATCACGGTCGGCCCATTCCTGCGCGACTGGATCGCCCAGCCTCTTGGCCTCGGAACGTCGTCTTCCTCTGTTCTTACCGCTGGCCTTGTCATGGGCGTCATGATCATCCCCTTCGTCAGTTCGCTGTCAGACGACATCATCAACGCCGTGCCCCAAGCCCTGCGCGACGGTTCCTACGCCCTTGGCGCGACGCAGTCCGAAACCGTCAAGCAGGTCATTCTGCCGGCCGCCTTGCCCGGCATCGTCGGTGCTATTCTGCTGGCGGCCAGCCGCGCGATCGGCGAGACCATGATCGTGGTTATGGGGGCGGGTGCCGCCGCGAAGCTTGATCTCAATCCTTTTGAGGCAATGACGACGGTCACGGTGAAGATTGTAAGCCAGCTGACGGGGGACACCGAGTTTGCGAGTCCTGAGACGCTGGTTGCCTTTGCCCTTGGCCTGACCCTCTTCGTCCTGACGCTTGGACTGAACGTATTGGCCCTTTACATTGTGCGCAGATACCGGGAGCAGTACGAATGACCGACATGACCGTATTCGGCAATTCTGTCGCGGAAAAGCAGGGAAAGTCGCTCTTGGCCGTCGATGCCCGTACCCGTCGCCGCAATGCGGCCGAGGCGCGGTTCCGCCTGATGGGCAAGATCGCGGTTGCGATCGGCATTCTAGCGCTTGTCGGCCTCTTGTTCTCGATTCTGTCGAATGGCCTGTCGTCCTTTCAGCAGACATACATCGTTCTGGACATCTACCTGGACCCGGCCAAGCTGGACAAGGATGGCGACCGCGATCCCGCGAAGATTGCCAAGGTATCGACGTTCGGCTACGCACCGTTGATCGAGAAGGCGCTCGCCGACACGATGGCGGCCAAGGGTGTCTCGGTCGAGGGGCTCAACGTCAAGAAGGCGGCGGAACTGATTTCCAAGGAAGCGCCGGCAGATATCCGCAATAGTGTTATTGCCGATCCTTCGACCATCGGAGAGACGGTCTCGTTCAAACTGCTGGCTGCGGGGCGTATCGACGGCTATTACAAGGGGCGCGTGACCATGGAGAGCGCGCAGCTTGACCGCAATGTCTCACCCGAGCAGCTGATGCTGGCGGACAAGCTCAAGGAAGCGGGCATCCTCACGACCCGTTTCAACTGGTCCTTTTTTACTGCGCCGGATGCCTCCGACACGCGTCCTGAGGCGGCCGGCCTGGGCATTGCCATTCTCGGCTCTGCATACATGATGCTGATCGTGTTCGTGTTGTCCCTGCCGCTCGGTGTCGCTGCGTCGATCTACCTTGAGGAGTTTGCCCCTCAGAACCGCTTCACCGATCTGATCGAAGTGAATATCGGGAACCTGGCCGCGGTGCCCTCGATCGTGTTCGGTATTCTCGGCTTGGCGGTTCTTATCAATTTCGCAGGTCTTCCGCAGTCCGCGCCCATTGTCGGCGGTCTCGTCCTGACCCTGATGACGCTGCCGACCATCATCATCGCCACGCGGGCCGCACTCAAGGCGGTGCCTCCGTCGATCCGCGATGCGGCGCTGGGCGTCGGTGCCTCGAAAATGCAGTCGACCTTCCACCATGTACTGCCGCTGGCGATGCCTGGCATTCTGACGGGTACGATCATCGGCCTCGCCCGGGCTCTCGGTGAGACCGCTCCGCTGCTGCTCATCGGCATGGTGGCATTTGTGCGTGAATATCCGGCAGGCCCGCCGGAGGGTTTCTTCGATCCGGCCTCTGCCCTTCCGGTCCAGGTTTACAACTGGACCCAGCGCGGGGACCCGGCATTCGTTGAGCGCGCATCTGGTGCGATTATCGTACTGCTGGTGTTCCTGCTACTGATGAACCTGATTGCAATAATTCTTCGCCGCCGCTTCGAGCGTCGTTGGTAACCGGAGCGAAATCATGATCGATATGTCAACGACGACGGCGATGACGAAGGCTGCAGCCATGAATGAATCGAAGATTTCCGCCCGTGATGTTCAAGTCTTTTATGGCGACAAGCAGGCCATCAGGGATGTGAGTATTGAGATCCGGCCCCGCACGGTCACGGCCTTCATCGGCCCGTCTGGCTGCGGCAAGTCGACTTTCCTGCGGTGCATCAATCGCATGAACGATACGATCGATAGCTGCCGCGTCGAAGGTCATATCTCGATTGACGGCGAGAACATCTACGATCCGAAGGTGGATCCGGTGCAGCTTCGTGCCAAGGTCGGCATGGTGTTCCAGAAGCCCAATCCGTTCCCCAAGTCGATTTACGAGAACGTGGCCTATGGCCCGCGCATCCATGGCCTGGCCAACAAGAAGTCGGATCTGGACGAGATTGTTTCTTCCGCGCTGCAGAAGGCGGGTCTGTGGAACGAGGTAAAGGACCGTATGGACAGCCCTGGCACGGGCCTGTCGGGCGGCCAGCAGCAGCGTCTGTGCATTGCGCGCGCAATCGCGGTCAGCCCGGAAGTGATCCTGATGGACGAACCCTGTTCGGCTCTCGATCCTATCGCTACCGCCAAGGTCGAGGAACTCATTCACGAGTTGCGCACCAATTTCACTATCGTCATCGTCACCCATTCGATGCAGCAGGCCGCTCGTGTGTCTCAGCGTACCGCCATGTTCCATCTGGGGCTCCTGGTGGAGGAGAATGATACAGACAAGATGTTCACCAATCCGGACGATCAGCGCACCCAGGATTACATTATGGGCCGCTTCGGCTGATATCCGAACCGGTGCCGTCGCCGTCTCAAGAACAGGAACCTTGCTCATGTCTACTTCGCATATTTATTCCGCGTTTGATGAGGAACTAAAGTATCTGATGCGGCGCATCTCGGAGATGGGCGGCCTTGCAGAGCAGATGGTTGCTGATTCCGTGCGCGCCCTCGTAAACGGCGATGTGGCGCTTGCGCAGAAGGTCATCTCCGACGACGCCATCATGGATAGTGCCGAGCGTGAAATCGGCGACAAGGCAATCGTCACGATCGCTCGCCGCCAGCCTGTCGCCTCGGACCTGCGCGAGATTATCGGTACTCTTCGCATAGCCAACGATCTGGAGAGGGTCGGCGATCTCGGCAAGAGCAATGCAAAGCGGGTGATGGCCGTGCAGGGTACGGGTGTGCCGCGCAAGCTCGCTCGTGGCATAGAACACCTTTCCGAGCTTGCTCTCGTGCAGCTGAAGGAAGTTCTCGACGTCTACACGACGCGCTCTGCGGAAAAAGCCAAGTCGATCCGCGACCGCGACGAGGAAATCGATGCGATGTATACCTCGTTGTTCCGTGAGCTGCTGACCTACATGATGGAAGATCCGCGCAACATTACCAGCTGCACGCATCTTCTCTTCTGCGCCAAGAATATCGAGCGCATTGGCGATCACGCCACGAATATCGCTGAGACGATCTACTATATGACCACCGGTGCGCAGCCGGAGGGGGAGCGGCCGAAGGACGACCTGACGGCGAATATCGGCGCGGTAACCGAATAATTTCCATCGCCAAGGATGAGCAAGACGATGTTGCCCAAGATAGCTGTCGTTGAAGATGAGGAAGCCCTGAGCGTGCTTCTCCGCTACAATCTCGAAGCCGAAGGCTACGAGGTGGAAACGATCCTGCGCGGTGACGAAGCCGAGTTGCGTCTCCAGGAGCGGATTCCCGACCTCCTGATCCTCGACTGGATGTTGCCGGGTGTTTCCGGAATCGAGCTGTGCCGCAGACTACGTATGCGCCCGGAGACGGAGCGCCTTCCGATCATCATGCTGACGGCTCGGGGCGAGGAGAGCGAGCGGGTGCGCGGACTTGCCACGGGCGCCGATGACTATGTCGTCAAGCCCTTTTCGACGCCGGAGCTGATGGCCCGCGTCAAGGCCATGTTGCGCCGAGCGCGTCCGGAAGTGCTCTCCAGCGTCCTTCGCTGCGGCGACATCGAGCTCGATCGAGAAACCCATCGCGTCCACCGCAAGAGCCGTGAAGTCCGCCTCGGTCCGACGGAATTCCGTCTGCTCGAGTTCCTCATGTCCTCGCCAGGCCGGGTCTACTCGCGCTCGCAATTGCTCGATGGCGTCTGGGGCCATGACATCTATGTCGATGAACGCACCGTCGACGTCCATGTCGGACGGCTGAGAAAGGCGCTGAATTTCTCGAACATGCAGGATGTCATCCGCACCGTCCGCGGTGCCGGGTATTCCATGGAAGCCTGATCTCAGGTCTTCTGGCGAGACACAAAAAAACGGGCCTGACGGCCCGTTTTTCGGTTGCTTTGTACGCTATGGCTTACCGGGCAGTCTTCCGGCGCTCGGACACCGGCTGATAGGCGAGTTTCGCGTGATAGCTGCAATAGGGCGAGTTGTCCGGGGACTCGCAGCCACAGAAGTGGAATTCGTCCGTCATCGGGTCGCCGATCGGCCACTTGCAGGTCCGCTCCGTCAATTCGGTCAGCACGAGCTTACGGGAAATCGGCACGACCACATTGCTGGATGGAACGATCTCGGTTTCCTCCAGGCCGTCGATCTCGACTTCTTCCTTGATCATGTTGGAGCCGGAGGCGCGAGCAACAGTCCGGATCGTCGCGCGCGATGCGTAGTTCGGGGCCCGCAGAGCAGATGTCGGGCGCTTTGCTGCACGCGTCGCTGCGGTGCTTCCTCCCGACTTGGCGCGCCCGGGCAAGTTCAGCCGGTGAACCTTGCCGATGACGGCGTTTCTGCTTACGCCGCCCAGTTGGGCCGCGATCTGGCTTGCGCTCAGGCCTTCGGACCAAAGTCTTTTCAGTTTTTCGACGCGCTCGTCTGTCCAGTTCATGCCAATATCTCCGCTAGTCGCGTTTTGATGGCAGAATCCCTCACCGTTGCTTCGAATGAATCCGAAGCAAAATATCCTCGATACTTTCGGTGACTACTTCCGCCGCATGCAATCTCTTAATCTAATGTTAACCTAGTGTGAGGCTGACTCCGTGACAAGAGTCGGGCGAATCATCGCGAATCGATTTCGAAGTTTTCCCCAACTTGCTATCCAGGTACCGAGTGTCGCGGGCGGGAGAACTGGCAATAACGTGTTTCTCCGCCCGGAAGTCGAATAAACCCCGCGAGGGCGCAGTTTTATTGACAGTGTCGCGGGAAATGACGATAGTGCGACCGCCGCCGAAAGGCGGCATTTTTGATTTTTTCGGGAGTGTCTCGGCCCGTGAAATCAAAAATCCATATTTGCATTTTCTCGGTTGCCGAAGGAGTTGTTCCATCATGGCTGAAGCCACGCCCCTCTATGAAACCTACATGCGCGCGCCCCTGCGTTTCGAGCGCGGCGAGGGGGTCTGGCTGGTCACGGAGGATGGCGAGCGATATCTTGATTTCGCGGCCGGCGTCGCGGTGAATTCTCTTGGTCATGCGCATCCCCATCTGGTGGAGGCGATCAAGTCTCAGGCGGAAAAGGTCTGGCACCTCTCCAACCTGTACGAAGTTCCCGGCCAGGAGAAGCTTGGCAAAAGGCTGACCGAGGCAACTTTTGCCGACAAGGTATTCTTCACCAATTCGGGCGCCGAGGCGCTGGAATGCGCCATCAAGACCGCGCGCCGTTACCAGTTTAGCAAAGGGCACCCGGAGAAATTCCATATCATCACTTTCGAGGGCGCTTTTCATGGCCGCACGATCGCGACAATCGCCGCCGGCGGTCAGGAAAAGTATCTCGAAGGTTTCGGTCCCAAGGCCCCCGGCTTTGACCAGGTTGCCTTTGACGATATCGAAGCCGTAAAGGCCGCCATAACCGATGCGACCGCCGCGATCCTGATCGAGCCCGTTCAGGGTGAGGGTGGTATCAGGACTGCGTCCAGGGAATTCCTGCGCGCGCTGCGCCAGATCTGCGACGAGAACGGCCTTCTCCTCATCCTCGACGAGGTCCAGAGTGGCGTCGGCCGGACAGGAAAGTTCTTCGCGCATGAATGGGCTGGCATCACGCCGGATATCATGGCTGTCGCCAAGGGCATCGGTGGTGGTTTTCCGCTCGGTGCATGCCTCGCGACGGCCGAGGCTGCATCCGGCATGAAGGCGGGCACCCACGGGTCGACCTATGGCGGCAATCCGCTGGCCATGGCGGTCGGAAACGCCGTGCTCGATGTCGTTCTCGCCGAAGGTTTTCTGGAGCATGTGCGCGATGTCGCACTGGTGTTCCGCCAAGGCCTCGCCGCCCTGAAGGACCGCTACCCGGACATCATCGACGAAATCCGCGGCGAGGGTCTGATGCTCGGTATCAAGGCGAAGATCCCTTCCGGCGAGCTGCTTCAGGCCATGCGCGCCGAGCATATTCTCGGCGTTCCGGCCGGTGACAACGTGATCCGACTGCTTCCGCCGCTCACCACGACCGCGGAGGAAGCCCGCGAGGGTCTGAAGCGCCTTGATCTGGCGGCCGAACGCCTTCAGAAGAACTCCGTCAAACACGTGGCTCAGGCCTAATCAGGTTGCAAGTGATGGCATCTCCCAAACATTTTCTCGATCTCTCGGCTATGTCCGCTTCCGATTTGCGTGCGATCCTCGAGGATGCAAAGACACGCAAGCAGGCTACCAAGGCCGGTTCCGCCGACAAGCCGCTCGCCGGCAAGATGCTGGCGATGATCTTCGAGAAGCCCTCGACCCGCACCCGCGTGTCCTTCGACGTCGGGATGCGGCAACTCGGCGGCGAGACCTTGTTTCTGTCCGGCACAGAAATGCAGCTCGGCCGCGCGGAGACGATCGGTGACACGGCCAAGGTGCTGTCGCGCTACGTGGATGCGATCATGATCCGCACGACCGATCACTCGCGGCTCCTGGAAATGGCCGAACACGCCACCGTGCCGGTCATCAACGCGCTCACAGACAGCACCCATCCCTGCCAGATAATGGCCGATGTCATGACCTTCGAGGAACATCGCGGACCGGTTAAGGGCAAGACCCTTGCCTGGACGGGCGATGGCAACAACGTCCTGCATTCGCTGGTCGAGGGGGCCGCCCGCTTCGGTTACCGGATGAACATGGCCGTTCCGTTGGGCTCCGAGCCGGACGACAAGATCCTCAACTGGGCGCGCAACAATGGCGGCGACATCATGCTGTGCCACGAGGCCGAGCGCGCCGTCGCGGGAGCCGATGCGGTGATCACCGATACCTGGATTTCCATGAACCAGGAGCACAAGGCGCGCGGCCATAACGTCTTCCAGCCGTTCCAGGTCAACGCCGCGTTGATGGCGCAAGCCAATGAGGATGCGCTGTTCATGCATTGTCTTCCGGCTCATCGCGGCGAGGAGGTGACCGACGAGATCATTGACGGACCGCAGTCTGTCGTCTTCGACGAGGCCGAAAACCGTCTGCATGCGCAGAAGTCCATACTTGCCTGGTGCCTGGGGGCGATATAAGGCGTCGGTATAAAGGCGCTCTTCGGAGTGCGGGCGCTTGCTGCCGGCATTCTTGACCTTCTTGCTGCTCGATACCATGTGTGCGGTAAATTCGAGGGCATGCGCCCCGACGGTTCGAGCGCTTCGGCGCAAGGGAGTGCAATAATGACAGACAGGGTAACGGGGCTTGGCGAATTGGATTTCGCCGGTGACGACCGGGTTGTACCGTTCCAGGTCGAAGGTCTTGATGTGCGCGGCCGGGCCGTGCAGCTCGGCCCCTTGGTGAATACCATTCTAGGGCGTCACGATTATCCGCAGCCGGTCGCGCGCCTGCTTGCCGAGGCAATGGTGCTCACCGTGCTGATCGGCACGTCGTTGAAGTTCGAAGGCAAGTTCATCGTCCAGACCAAGAGCGATGGCCCGGTAGACCTTCTGGTCGCCGATTTTTCCACGCCGGAGAATCTGCGCGCCTATGCGCGTTTCGACGAGGAAGCGCTGGCAAAGGCGACCGAGGAAGGCAGAACCTCGCCCGAGGCTTTGCTGGGGAAGGGCATCCTCGCCTTCACGATCGACCAGGGCAACCATATGCAGCCTTACCAGGGGATCGTGCCGCTTGACGGTGCCTCGCTCGAGGAAATCGCCGGCGTCTATTTCCGCCAGTCTGAGCAAATCCCGACCCGCGTGCGCCTGGGCGTGGCCGAGCTTTTCGATCGCGACGAGGAAGGCAAGCCGCGTCACAATTGGCGGGCAGGCGGCCTGATCGCGCAGTTTCTTCCAGAAGCGCCGGATCGCATGCGTCAGCCGGATCTGCATGGCGGCGATGGCGACGACGGAGAGTACGAGTTCACCGAGGATGATGCCTGGTCCGAGGCACGGATGTTGGTGGAGACGATCGACGCCGACGAGTTGACCGATCCGCAGGTCGGGGTCGAGCGTCTTCTGTTCCGTCTCTTCCACGAGCGCGGTGTGCGTGTCTATAACCCGCAGCCGGTGTTTGACCATTGCAGCTGCTCGCGTGACAAGATCAAGGGCGTGCTCAAGGGGTTCTCCGACGAAGAGATCGATGCGAGCCAGGAAGACGGTGTGATCGCGGTGACCTGCGAGTTCTGCTCGACCACCTATCGCTACGAAGCGGCGGAAGTCCAGAGCGCCTGATCGCTCGAAAATGTGAAGAGCGGAAGCGGCGGGGTCTGGGGCCTCGCCGTTTTCAGTTCAGCACGCGCAGCAATCCCGGCGCGTCGAGGGAAAAGGCCGGTATGGCAACATCGAAGACCTCGCCATCATCGGTCTTCATCTGGTAGTGGCCGAACATCATGCCCGATGGCGTGTCGAGCGGGCAGCCGGACGAATATTCGTAAGTATCGCCCGGCTTCAGCCGCGGCTGCTCCCCGATCACGCCGGGGCCGCTGACCTCATCGACTTGGCCGTTCTGGTCCGTGATGTGCCAATAGCGATTCATCAATCGCACCGGGACCCTGGAGTGGTTGGCGATCACGACATGGTATCCCCAGACATAACGACTGTCTTCCGGATCGGATTGCTCCTCCAGATAGTAAGGTTCGACACTCACTTCGATATTCCGCGTGAGGGCTCGATACATGCGCTTGACCTTTTTAAAGCTTTGCTAACCATATGTTACAGCACGCGGCCATGGTCAAGGAATGCCGTTTCCGTGGCACCCAAAAGCTTCGGCATTTCGTCGGTTAAGGCTAATGCAATCGGTTAAGGAAGCGCGCAAAAGCGCGCAAGGTGGCCTCCCCGGACTTTTTTTGGTCCGGGAGGGCCCGTTTTAGGGTTCTGCTCAGGCGGCGACTGATTTCAGCGCTCTTGCGAAATCCTCGAGCAGGTCGTCGGTGTCCTCGATCCCGCAAGACAGTCTGAGGGTGCCGCCGGAAATGCCGAGTTCGGCGCGCGCCTCGTCGGTCAGGTTCTTGTGTGTTGTGGTCGCCGGATGGGTGATCAGGCTCTTGGTATCGCCGAGATTGTTCGAGATCTTGACGATGTCCAGTGCGTTTTGGAGCGCGAAGGCGGCAGCCTTTCCACCCTTGAGTTCCAAGGCGAGCAGTGTCGAGCCGCCGGTCATCTGCCGGGCGACGATCTCGGCCTGGGGATGGTCCGCGCGCCCCGGATAGATCACCTTGGCCACCTGTTTCTGGCCGGCGAGGAAATCGGCGATGCGCGATGCACTTTGGGTCTGCTGGCGAACGCGGATCGGCAGTGTCTCGACGGCCTTCAACAGTGTCCAGGCGTTGAAGGGCGACATTGCAGGTCCGGTGTGACGGAAATAATCCTGGAATTTCTCTTTGATCCATTCCTTGTCCGATAGCACGACTCCGCCGAGGCAGCGGCCTTGTCCGTCGATATGCTTGGTCGCCGAATAGACGACGACATGAGCGCCGAGTTCGAGTGGCTTCTGGAACAGCGGGGTGGCGAACACGTTGTCGACCACCAGAGTGGCGCCGATCTGGTTCGCAAGCTTTGCAACGCCGGCGATGTCAACCACTTCGAGTGTCGGGTTGGTTGGGCTTTCGAGGAACATGACCCTGGTGTTCGGCCGGATCGCCTTCTCCCAGTTTTCGAGGAAACGACCGTCGACCAGCGTGCATTCGATGCCGTATTTCGGAGCCAGTGTTTCCACCACCCAGCGGCAGGAGCCGAAGAGTGCACGGGCGGCGACGATATGGTCGCCGGCTTTCAACTGGCAGAGGATGGCGGCGGACACGGCCGCCATGCCGGAGGCGGTTGCGCGCGCTTCTTCGGCGCCTTCGAGAAGGCACATGCGCTTCTCAAACATGTCGTTCGTCGGGCTGCCGTAGCGGGCGTAGATGAAGCCGTCGTCCTCGCCCTTGAAGCGGGCTTCCGCAGCTTCCGCCGTCTTGTAGACGAACCCCTGCGTCAGGAAGATCGCTTCGGATGTCTCGCCATATTGTGAGCGAAGGGTCCCGCCATGGACCAGTTGCGTTGCCGGGCGCCAGTTTTTGCTCATGCCATTACGCCTTTCAAAAACAAAAAAACCGGTCGCGAAATCGGACCGGTTTCTAGCACCCGGTCATTTTAGCCATTTGTTTAACGTGGCTGCAAGCCGACCGGCCAAATCACCACGGGATAAGGCTCCAATACGCCGATCGCATACTTGCGTCAATTCCTGGACTTTGGTTTTGTCGAACAAAACGGGATGGGAAAAATGAAGCGGACTACGGGTATCCTGGCGGATCGCGCAATAGGCGCGCTGTTCGGCAATGGGCGGCTGAAAAGCGAATCCATGCTCGACCATGACCAAATCCAGCCGGCGAGCCTCGATTTGAGATTGGGGTCCAAGGCGCTTCGCGTTCGCGCCAGTTTCATGCCGGGCCGCGATCATAAGGTAGCCGACAAGCTCGAGCGCCTGACGCTGCACGAGATTGACCTGGAGCAGGGGGCGGTGCTGGAAACGGGCTGCGTCTATATCGTGCCACTGATGGAGAGCCTCGACCTTCCTTCGGACATGTCCGCATCGGCCAACCCCAAAAGCTCGACCGGGCGGCTCGATATCTTCACCCGCGTCATGGTCGATCACGCCCAGGAATTTGATAAGATCCCGGCGGGCTACAGTGGCCCGCTCTATCTTGAAATCAGCCCGCGCACCTTCCCCGTCATCGTGCGCCGTGGCTCGCGTCTGTCGCAAATCCGCTTCAGGGTCGGGGATTCGGTGCTGAACGACGCCGAACTTCTCCAATTGCATAGGGCCGAAACGCTTGTCGCCAGCGAAGCACCCAACGTCTCCGGTGGCGGTATAGCGCTTTCGATCGATCTCAAGGGAACCGGACCTGAAGGTCTGATCGGCTATCGTGGCAAGCACCATACCTCGGTGATCGATGTCGATCGCAAGGCGGCCCATGACGTGCTCGATTTCTGGGAGCCGCTTCACAGCCGCGGTCGCGAGGAACTGATCCTTGATCCCGACGAGTTCTATATCCTCGTCTCGCGTGAGGCCGTTCACGTGCCGCCGCTCTATGCCGCTGAAATGACGCCCTACGATCCGCTGGTTGGCGAGTTTCGGGTCCACTATGCCGGTTTCTTCGATCCTGGCTTCGGCCATGCGGGCGCCGGCGGCGCCGGGAGCCGCGCGGTGCTCGAGGTGAGGAGCCATGAAGTCCCCTTCATTCTCGAGCACGGGCAGGTCATTGGCCGGCTCGTCTATGAGCATATGCAGGAGCCGCCGGAAGGCCTCTATGGCAGTGGACTGGGCTCCAACTATCAGGCACAGGGACTCAAGCTTTCAAAGCACTTCCGCCCGGTCTGATACCTGGCGCAGCGCCGCGATCTCCCGGCGCAATTCCTTCAATTCGCTTAGAATGTGCTCCTGGTTTCCCTTGATGACATCGTGATCCTGCGCGCGTGGAAGCTCATGTTCCGCCTGCATGGAAGACACGATGATCCCGATGAAGAGATTGAGGACCGTGAAGGATGTCGCCACAATGAACGGAATGAAGAACACCCAGGCGAGTGGCTGGATTTCCATGACCGGACGCACGACGTCGCCTGTCCAGCCCTCCAGCGTCATGACCTGGAACAGCGTGAAGGCCGACTTGCCGATATTTCCGAAGAGCTCCGGAAAATCCGTCGCGAAGAGCTTGGTCGCCGCGACCGACGAGACATAGAAGACCAGGCTCAGCAGCAGGAAGATGGACCCCATGCCGGGAAGAGCTGAAAAGAGTCCGCCTACGACCCGCCGCATCGACGGGACGATCGAGATGAGCCGGAACAGGCGCAGCACGCGCAATGCCCTTAGGATCGAAACCGTTTCCGTTGCCGGCACGATGGATATGCTGATGACCAGCAGATCAAAGAGTCGCCAAGGGTCGCGGTAGAAACTGCCGCGATAAACGGCAAGGCGCGCGAGAATCTCGAGCACGAATATGCCAAGGAGCGTGTGGTCGAGCGCGTAGAGGAACGAGCCGTAACGGCTGAGGAGAACAGGTGATGTTTCCAACCCGAGCGTGAAGGCGTTCAGAAGGATCAGGAAGGTTATGGTGGTTTCGAAGCGGTGCGATTCGATCAGGCGGCGAAGGGAATCCATTTTGGGGCAATCCGAAGCAATATCAGGCTGGTAACATGTCCCCAGTCTGCGCGCCGAAGGTTAAAACTTGATGCCGTTGCCGCTGGAACCGTGCCGATGGCGCGGCGAAATCTTCTTCGCCCTTGACAGATCCGGGGATCTGTTGGATCTGTGCGCCTGTCGCGGGTGTAGCTCAATGGTAGAGCAGCAGCTTCCCAAGCTGAATACGAGGGTTCGATTCCCTTCACCCGCTCCAGCAAAAAAACCTTTTACTTTCAAACGCTTAGATAGAGAAATGCGTTTCTCCGGCAAGTGTTTTAGAGGATAAAAACTCCCAAAAATCTCCCCTATTTTCGCGCTGTAAAAGGCACAGGGTTGCGCATTTACGGTATCGAGAACGGTCCGAGCGGATACCGCGTTGCCGATACCGTAACGCTGTATGTCTCATAGTTTTCAATGAGTTAGCTCGCCAAGTTCGATTCCAGTTTTCGTAATCGAACCTTCGTCGTCTCACGGGAATCGAAATCCACTCCACCTGCTGTCGATCAGAAAACCTTCCATTGTCAGGATAAACACCGGAGCAGTTCACAACGCAAAAATAATACCGGATAGTGCTTCAAGGCTAGAATGATTTGCGGGGGCAAGTATGGCTTGGGTAATCGGCATATTTTGTGGACTGATTTTTCTAGCAATACTCTTCAGGTTTCCGCTTCAGACAATCGGCTTCGCGGTGCTGGTCGTGGGAGGCATTTGGCTTCTCATCGACACCAATGCCAAGAATAACGCCCGAAGGTATGAGCAGGCCCGTAGCCTCGTTCAGGCCGACCAGTTATCACTCTCGGACCTATATCTCAGCAATACCTATGGTAGCTGGAAGCTGACTGGGAACGCTAAAAACAACTCCCGTCACACCATCACCCAGATCGAACTGTTGGTGACGCTGCAAGACTGCCCCGCTCCCTCATCGTGTGTCACAGTCGGTCAGAACACGGCTAGGGAATACGTGAGTATTCCGCCAAACCAAATGCGGGCGATTAACTCCTACGTGAGCTTTCCCAACCTCCCACCCCTCGACAAATGGACTTGGAATTATCGCATTCAGTCCATCGCGGCGCAGTGAATTTGCCTGATTTAAGCGTCTCAGATAAGCTCTCAACATCTCAAGATTCCTACGGTATCCAGCGCGGTATCCACGGCATAAGAGATAAATGATTTCTTATAAATCAACGACTTAGCAAGCAGATAGATTCCCTTCACCCGCTCCATTGACTTTCCAGTGACCTGGGCCTGTTTGCCCGGCCGCGAGCAACGACGGTTTACCGCCGGTTTTCCGGCGCTTATTCCCTTCCGTGTCTTATGCCGCACCGTTCGCGTTGCGCCGGCGCCTGGCTTCCAAAAACGCAAGTCCCGCAAGCGTCATGAGGGTGAAGCTGGCGCCTGCGAGAAATGTGCCTCTCGGGCCGGTCGCATCCCAGAGCAGGCCGGCTATGACGCTCGCGGCCAGAAGCACCACGCCGGTGATCAGGTTGAACACGCCAAACGCCGTGCCGCGCAGTTCGGCCGGTGCGGTATCGGCGACGAGCGTCGAAAGCAGGCCCTGCGTGAAGCCCATGTGCAGGCCCCATAGCGTGGCGCCGAGCACGAGACCGGTCAGGCTTGATGAAAAGGCGAGCACGAGATCGGCGGCGAGCAGCAGAAGAAGGCCAATTATCAACAGTGTCATCCGGTTCATCTCGTCTGATAGCGCCCCGACCGGATAGGCGGACAGGAAATAGGCAATGTTCATCACCACCATCACCGCCGGAACGAGTGCGATCGGCAACCCGATGTCCTCTCCCTTCAGGACCAGAAACGCCTCGCTGAACCGCGCGAGCGTGAATGCGGAGCCAACCGCTACGACCCACCAATAGGTGGTGCTGAGCCGGCCCAGTTCGCGGCGGCCGAGCGGCATGCGCACGGCGCGCACCGGTTCGCTGCGTTTGGGCTCCTTCACCGCGACGATGATCAGCCCGGAGGAGATGAAGGCCGGAATGACGGCGATCCAGAATACGGTTGTGAAGTCATTGCTGACGACCCACATGAAAAAAATGGCGAGCAACGGCCCGAGCAGCGCGCCCAGAGTGTCCAGCGATTGCCGTAGCCCGAAGCTCGCGCCGCGCAGTTCGGGCGGAGAGATATCCGCAACCAGCGCATCGCGCGGCGCTCCTCGGATTCCTTTGCCGATCCGGTCGATGAAGCGTGCCCCGACCAGCCATCCCACGCTGGGGGCGAGCGGGAAGATTGGCTTGGTGAGCGCGGCAAGGCCATAGCCGATGGCTGCCAGAAGTTTGCGCTTGCCCAGCCAGTCGCTGAGCGCGCCGGAAAAGACCTTGGTTATCGCTGCTGTCGCTTCGGCGACGCCCTCGATGATACCGACGGTGAGTGTCGATGTGCCAAGTACTGTGACCAGATAGAGGGGCAGGATGGCATGGATCATTTCCGAGGAAATATCCATGAACAGCGACACGAAGCCAATTGCCCAGATTGCCCCCGGAACCTTGTGCCAGGTCGCGGGGCTGCTTTTTCCTTGTGCGTCGGTCAAGTTTCGAGCTCCCAGAGCTGCGGTATCGGTGACGGGGATCGGCGTGTTGTGTGCGGCACCGGCAAATATCTGCGCGTTCGCCGGCTAGCGGTCAAGTTCCGCCTTCGCTCGCCACGGCGCCCTTGAGCGAGAGCACATCGCAGTTTTCTGCGCCATCGGCAGACCGCCTTGGTTGATGCGGCGTCTTGTTCCAGAAGAATGGCTTGGTTTTCAGTTCGAGAGCGGCCCGCCAAGCGGCATAGGAAACCATCATCCAGTAGAGCGGAGTGGCGACCCAGCGCCAGCCGACCAGCCTCTTTTCATGCTCGATCATCACCGACGCGCCAAGCGCCAAGAAGGTAGCATAGCTGCCGAAGATGTTGATGGCGTCGATTCCGAACAGGATACCGTCCAGGAGAGCAATATCCTCGGCGGGATTGCGCATCATGGCCACGGCTGATATCCCGAGGAAAAGCAGGATCGCCGGATGGGCGAGCGAGGAGATCAGCATACCGCCGATCAGAAGGTGGAACACGACGAAAGCGGCAAGTCCCATTTCTCGCCGTGCGAGGGCCGGCTCGCGCATCATGACCAGCCAGGTCTGCAACCAGCCCTTGAACCATCGCGTCCGTTGCCCGACCCAGACACGCGCCTTCACAGGGGCGTCCTCGAGTGTCTGCCGCCGTATTGTCTGCGAGCGGTAGCCGAGACGGTAGAGCCGCATACCGAGATCGGCATCCTCAGTCACGTTGTAGGGATCCCAGCCTCCTGCGGCCTTCAGCACGTCCGTGCGAAAATGATTGGATGTGCCGCCGAGCGGCAGCGGCATCCGGTATCGGGCGAGGACCGGCAGCAGTCCTCGAAACAGTGCCGAATACTCGAGAGAGAAAAGGGCGCTGATCCACGAATCCTGCGTGTTGCTTATGATCAGCGGCGCCTGCAGGCAGGCGATGTCTTCGGGCGCGGCGCGGAAGCTTGCATATGCTTCCTTCAACTGGCCGGGATGCGGCCGGTCCTCGGCGTCATAGATCGCGACGTAGTCGCCACGCGCGCCGGCCAGCGCGTAGCTGAGCGCCTTCGGTTTGGTGCGCGGTCCGATGGGAGGAACGGCGACGATCTCGAATTGCTGTCCCAGGCGAAGCGCCTTGATTGCCGATATCGTTTCGCTGTCGTCCGCTTCGCAGACGAGCTTGATATCGAGCCGCGAGCGCGGCCAGTCGATCCGTTCGAGGGAGCCGATCAGTTGCCTGACGACCGCCGCCTCGCGGTAGAGAGCCACCATGACTGTGTAGACCGGCAGGATCTCGCCTCCTGCAACGACAAGGGGAGGTCCCGGGCGCGGCCTTTTATGGAAAAGTGCGGTCAGCCGCAGGATAAGCGAACAAAAGTAAAGTAGCGACAGCATGATATGAAGACAGAGCATGACCGGACCGGCGGCGAAAAGCAGGGCGGAAATCCCGGCGCTTGACAGCGCGCCGGCATAAAATCCCTGCCTGCCCGTCATGACGATCCGCGCCGACAGGCGTGGGGTTTCCTCGAAAAGGGCGTTCGCCGTTGCCTGGACACGGCGTTCTGCGCCGGCCTCCCAGACCGCCTTGCGGATTGTGGCGGGAGATGCGATCGCGAGCGCCTGCTTCAGGCTCGGATGCCTTGCCAGCCGTTCAGCCAGAGCCGCGAGCTGATGCGCTTCTGGTGCTATTGCTGTCACCGGCGGCCGTTGGGCGTCGTGGAGCCGCACGATGGTCGGTCGCCGGAGCTGGCAATCCAGCGCTGCCCGGTCCATCAGGCTCTCCGGCGCGATATGGTCCAGGAAGGGGAGATCGAGGGATCGGGCGACGGCCTCGTAGTAGGCGCTCTCTTCCACGCCGCCATTGCTCAGCAGTTCCCGCTCGATCGTGGTGCCGTTGACCAGTGCCTTGCAACCCATCCGGGCGATCAACGGTTTGGAAAAGCCGAGCTGTTTGAGCGCTAGTACCTCGGCTTCGAGCGGCGACAGTATTTCGTCGCCCAGCGCGCTTTCGCGGCCGTCGTCAAAATGCGCAAATCCAGTCCTCGAGGCGACCTCGATTGGTCGCCTTTCGTATTCCCCGGCTCGCATCGTTCTGATAAACCGTCATCGGTCGATGACGCCCCAGATTGCCCCGGACGGATCATAATGACACACGTTAAAGTTTCATCCCCGGATTCAAGGGGGGTGCGCGCATTCCTTGTATCAATTATGTCGGTGCTACTTTTTGCAGCGGCGACGATCGAGCGGGCGCGTGCGCAGGATTTGCCTGTGCTGTTCGATGCCCATGAACGCGTGCCTCGGCCGGATCTGTCGGCGCTGTTGCGCCTGCGCTTCCTTACGGCCACCGATTTTCCGCCGTTCAATTTCGCCGACCAGACCGGCCGTCTCGCCGGTTTCCATATCGAGCTTGTGCGCGAAATCTGCGCCGAACTCGGCATCGAGGCCAAATGCCAGATCCAGGCAATGCCCTATGCCGAGCTCGAAACAGCGCTTGCGAACGGCCAGGGGGAGGCAGTTGTCGCCGGCGTCGCGGTCACAGAAGATCTCCGCCGCCGCTTCGCCTTTTCTCGACCCTACATGATGCTGCCGGCGCGCTTCGTGCGTAACGTCAAGGCGGGGTTTGCCGGCGATGACGTTACCGCGCTCCGTGACCGTCCGGTCGGCGTCGTGACCGGTACGGCCCACGAAGCCATGCTGAAGGCCTTTTTCCCTGATGTCCGGGTTACGGGCTTCGACGATCGCGGTGCCATGCTCGACGCCCTGAAGCAGGGCAGGGTCGATGCGGTCTTCGCCGATGCCCTCCAGCTTTCGTTCTGGGCCGCGGGCGAGACGTCGGAAGGATGCTGCGCGCTCATGGGGGGCGCCTATGTCTCGGAACGGTTTCTGGGCGAGGGACTGACGATCATGCTGCGACAGGACGAGGCGCCGCTCGCGGCTGCCATCGACAGCGCGCTTGCGGCGATCTCGCGTGACGGACGACTGCAGGAAATCTACCTGCGGTACTTCCCCTACGGCCTTTATTGACGAAGTCCGTCCGACAGACGGACCTCGCCGCGCTCAGGCCCGGCGGTAGCGGGCAATCGCGCTGTGCTCGATCGCCGCGCAGGTGAGTTTGTCGAGCTGCAGACGGTCGCGGAGCATCTGCAGCAGTCGGATCTCTTCCGGACGGACCCATAAGTCGACCGCCATGATTTCGACGGCAAGTGCATAGGCCGTGTCGTAGCTGTGCGGCGGTACCGTGTCGCGAATGACTTCGAGCGCTATATCGAGTCCCTCGGGGCCGGCGAGGATTTGCGCGCAACGCTGCGACACCTCGATCAGCCGCTCTTTTTCGAAGCCCTCGAAGACGGGCAGGACGTCGACCAGCTGGCCGATCCGGCCGAGTTCCTTGTCGTTCATGGCATTGTCGACGGCGGATGCCATCACCATCACGAAGATCAGGGCTTCATGGGCTGTCAGGCGTGTGTTCATGGAAGGAAAACCTCGTTGTTTTTCCGCACAGTAGGCATTGCGCGGGGCCGTTTCAAGCCGAAGTATGCCCTTAGCGCGGATCGTTTCCGAATATACCGAGGCGGCCGGCCCGGGCCCGTTCGGAAAGAGCGGCAAGGGACGAGCCTTGCTCGGCCTCGACCCAGCCGTTGCGCACGAGCCATTCGGCGATATCAACATCGCCGATGCGGCAGCGGGTCACCAATAAACCCTGCCAGTTGGCCTGATCGTTCTCGCAGGTGACCGTCCGGTTGCGGATGAAGAGCCGCTGCTGTGTACGCGCCACCATCCCGCAGGGCCATCCTCCGCCGGAATCTGTCCGGCATTGCCGTGTCAGTTCGGTCGGCACTACACCGAAAAATTGCACTTGTCGGCCTCCCGAGGTCAGTCGTCCAGCCTGGATGGTCTGCGGGCGCGGCAACATCACCACTTTGACGGGTTCCGGCTCAGCGCTCTTGTGCAGGGGCTCCCGCGGTTCAATCCGTTCAAGTGCGGTGGCTGTCCCGACGATCGGCGAGCCGAACTGTTCAGGACTTACTACCCGCACCGGCCTGTCTTCGATGACCGGTTCTCGCGCTTGCGTGGCGGCGGTGCGGGGGACCGGCGCAGGGGATGAGCTGCTCGCTTCGTTCCGGTCGGAGACATAGGCGCTCCCTATCAGCAGGGCCAATCCCCATATGGCGATGCCGGAGAAGCCGGCAACCAGGACTGTGGCAGGGCGCATAGGCTAAAAGTCCTACTGGCTGGCCCAGATGATGCGCGCGATCCATTCCACCTCGCTCATGTCGAGGCTGCGATTGGGATGTTCGGGGTTGAGCGACATCAGTTCGATCGATTTGGCCGTCTGGCGAGCGAGCACCTTGGCCATGACTTCACCTTCGCGGGTCTTTACCACCACCCGGTCGCCGCGGCGAACCTGCGCTCCCGGCTCCACGATCAGCACGTCCCCGTCGCGATAGAGCGGCATCATGCTGTCGCCTTGTATTTCCAGCGCATAGACGCCTGGCCGGCGCTCCGGGGAGGCCGGGAACTCGACGAGGTCCCAGCCCTGTCCTGCCGGAAAGCCGCCATCATCGAAAAAGCCTCCGGCGCCCGCCTGAGCAAAACCGAGCAGCGGGATTGAGCCTGGATGGGGCGGGTACGAGCCTTCAGCAGGTGTGTTCGCGCCATTTTCGGGCCGCATAAAGCTCATGAACTGGTCGATGCTGGCGCCGGTCGCATCGAGGACCTTGGAAATGGATTCCGTCGAGGGCCATCGCATGCGCCCGTCGGCGCCGATGCGCTTGGATTTGTTGAAGGAGGTGGGATCAAGGCCCGCGCGCCGCGCCAGCCCTGACGGCGTCAACTGGTTGCGCTCCGCCAGCTTGTCAATCGCGTTCCAGATCCTGTCATGCGATAACATTGTCGCTCGTGCTCCAAAAGCCGAAAGCAGGCGCGAGATAGGTAACCTGCTTCCTTTGAACTTTAAACAACCACATGACACGAGTAAAGTCGCAATAAGGAATATAATCCTTGTTGCGGAAGCGGATGCCGTCTTCAGGCTGAAAAGTTGCTCAGGCCACCATCGCCATATTGATCTTGCCGAGCTGGATCACCGCCTGGGTGCGGCTGTCGACGTTCAGCTTCAGCAGGATGGCGGATACATGCGCCTTGATGGTCGCTTCCGAAACCCCGAGCTCGTAAGCAATCTGCTTGTTGAGAAGTCCTTCGGCAAGCATGCCGAGCACGCGGCTCTGTTGGGGCGTGAGTGTTCGCAGGCGACTGATCAGATCGGCGACATCTGGATCCTGCTCCTGTCCGCCCTCGTAGAATTTCGGCGTCCAGATATCGCCCTGGAGCACAGCCTGGATCGCAGAGCGGATGTCCTCGATGCCGGAAGACTTGGAAATGAAGCCCGAGGCGCCGAGCTCAAGCGAGCGGCGGATTGTCGTCGGGTCGTCGGACGCGGAAACGATCACGATCGGCAAGCTGGAAAATTCGGCCCGGAGCGACATCAGTCCGGAGAAACCACTGACGCCGGGCATGGCGAGATCGAGTAGCAGGAGATCGGCATCCGGATTGGCGGACGCGGCCTTTCGCGCTGCCTCAAAATCACCCGCCTCGATGATCGTCTGCTTGCCGTCCGTCCCGTCGACTGCCTGGCGAAGGGCTCCGCGGAAAAGCGGATGATCGTCTGCGATGATGATTGTGAGTGCCGTCATATTGAAGCCCCCTCCCAAGAGCGAAGTCTTGTCCCGCGCTGCGGGTGTCTGTCTTTTACCGACACCCGGGAATATATACAATAGTCTAGGTCTTGTCGGGCGCGGCGCCGTTCTGTTCTTCCCGGCCCTTGAATTCCTCGATAAGGCCGAAGAAGCTTCTCATGAAGCGTTCCATGATGCCGATCGAGCGGTCGACCTCCTCATCGGAAGGCATGGTTTCGCTTTTGCCGCCCGAAGGCGGCCGGCCGGTGGCGAGTGCCTGTTCGAGCGCGCTCACCCTCTTCTCGAGCCGGTCGAGATCTTCCTCATAAGCCGCGCGTTCGTCCGCGGCCATGCGGCAGACCAGCGCACCATCCTGCTCGCGGCAAAGCGTCATTGCGCCTGTTCTTGTATCGAGCCTGACAAATCCATCGCCCGCCTTTTCAAGCCGGAAACGCCCTGCATCGGTGTCCTGCGCACCGACCGTCGAAATTCCCGCTGCCATGCCAATCAGGAGCGTTGCTGGCAAGACTATCATCGATCTCATCGTTTTTCTCCTGGAAATGACTGTGTTGCGGCAAATCACATACCGCTGCCGTGGACAAGGGCCTTTCTTTGCTGCAAATCCCCTTTGCACCTGCATTGATGATGAGAGGATGAGCCTTTGGACCGCATTATATACAAGATAGTGCCCGGGGAACTATGGCGGAAGGCCGAAGATGAAGGCGTCTTCCACGGCGCAGCGATCGATCTCCAGGACGGCTATATCCACTTTTCGACGGCCTCGCAGGCGCGCGAGACGGCGAGGCTTCATTTTGCAGGCGTTGAAGGGCTGCTGCTGGTCGCCGTCATAGCGGATGCGCTCGGCGACAAGTTGCGTTTCGAGCCCTCGCGCGGCGGCGAGCTCTTCCCGCACCTCTATGGCGATCTGTTTCTTGATGCAGTCCTTTGGCAGAAACCGATGCCCGTCGGACCGGACGGGGTCCACATCTTCCCGGAGCTGGAACCATGATAGACGGCTTCAAATCCATCGCCCGGCGCGGACTGTTTCTCTTCGACGCTGAAACTGCTCATGGCCTGTCGATCACGGCGCTGAAATCGGGCTTCGTGCCCGCATACCGCGCACCGACCGACCCGAGGCTCGCACAGACCGTCGCCGGCCTTGCCTTTCCCAATCCGCTCGGAATGGCGGCCGGGTACGACAAGAATGCCGAGGTTCCCGACGCGCTGCTGCGCCTCGGTTTCGGATTTGCCGAGGTCGGCACCCTGACGCCGAAGCCGCAGGCGGGAAATCCGCGCCCTCGCATTTTCCGATTAGAGCGCGATATGGCCGTCATCAACCGCCTTGGCTTCAACAATGAAGGTCATGACGCCGCGTTCCGGCGGTTGAGCGCCCGGCGCGGCGGTATCGTCGGGGTCAATATCGGTGCCAACAAGGACAGCCCGGATCGTATCGCCGATTATGTGGCCGGCATCCGCCGGTTCTACTCCGTTGCCGGCTATTTCACCGTCAACATTTCCTCGCCCAATACGCCGGGCCTTCGTGACCTGCAGGCCCGCGAAAGCCTCGCAGCGCTTTTGTCGGCGGTGCTGGGCGCCCGTGAGGAGCAGGCACAAAAGACTGGAAAGCGGCTTTCCGTCTTCCTGAAGATCGCCCCGGATCTCACGGAGGAAGGCATGGACGACATTGCGGCCGAGGCCCTCGCTCATGACCTCGACGGCCTGATCGTTTCCAACACGACGCTTTCGCGCGATGGCCTTTCGGACCGCAGTCTGGCCGGCGAGGCGGGGGGCTTGTCCGGCAAGCCGCTCTTCGAGCGATCGACCGCCGTGCTGGCCCGCATGCGAAAGCGCGTCGGTACCGGGATGCCGATCATCGGCGTGGGCGGCGTCTCCTCTGCGGAAACCGCGCTGGAGAAGATCCGCGCCGGCGCCGATCTCGTTCAACTCTATTCCTGCATGGTCTATGAGGGTCCCGGCCTTGCGGGCCGGATCGTCACAGGGCTGTCGACGCTTCTGGATCGCGAAGGGGTCTCCTCGATCGGCGACCTGCGCGACAGCACGCTCGATCACTGGCTTTCGGTGAAGCTCTGAGAAATCCTGGACGGCACGAGCGCGAGGAGAAACACGCCGCGCATCGCGAGAAACAGGTTGAGCGACAACCATAGCCCGTGGTTGCCCAGAAGCGGAACGAAGACGGCGAGCGAAGCACTGTAGCCGGCAAAGGCCAGCAGCATCATGTTGCGCATCTCGCGTGACCAGGTCGCGCCGATGAATATGCCATCCATCTGGAAGGCCAGCGCGCCGGTGATCGCGGTTACCGCCGCCCAGGGAAGATATTGCACTGCGACCGAACGCACCTCCTCCGCCGTGGTCATAAAACTGATGATGGTGCCGCCGAAGAACAGGAAGAAGCAGCAGGAAATGATTGCCAGCCCGAAGGACCAGAGGCCCGTCAGCCGGAGCGCCTTTTCGAAGGCCGGACGGTAACGCGCGCCGATCGCGCGGCCCGCGATCTGTTCGGCGGCGTTGGCGATGCCGTCCAGGTAGAAGGCCGCGATCATGAAAAAGTTCATCAGGACCGCATTGGCCGCGAGCACGGTAGGCCCGAGGCCGGTGCCGATCCGCGTCAGCAGTGTGAAGGCGGCGAGCAGCGTGAAACTGCGGATCAGAATATCGCGGTTGATGGTGAAGAGTGCGCCGAGCTTGGCACGGTCGAGAATTTCCGCGATCCTTGGTGCATGCTGTTTGTCGAAACCGGTGATGACGATCGCGAGTCCGGCGATGGTCGCGACCCCCTCACCGATCAGGGTTCCCCACGCAACACCCGCGATGCCCCATTCGAGCATCAGTCCGAGATAGATCGACAGCACGATATTCGTGCCGTTGAGCAAGGCCTGCAGCAGGAGCCCGGTCGTGCCTCGGCCAAGCCCGAGCACGAAGCCGAGGATGGTGAAATTGGCAAGTGTCAGTGGGCCGGCGAGAATACGGATCGAAAAATAGATTGCTGTCGCCTCCGCCACGCGTCCCTCGGGCCCCATGAGCCTGAGCCCTGTGGCCAGCAACCATGGCGAGGCCGCAAGGATGACAAGGCCGAAGGCGACCGACAGCAGGAAGGAGCGCCAGAACACTGCCTGTTGCTCGCGCGGGTCGTTGCGGCCGAAAGCCTGCGCCACTAGCGCCGTAGTCGAAGAGCGCAGGAAATTGAGGCTGGAAAAGAGCAGGTCGAAGAGCACCGCGCCGATGGCAAGCCCCGCAAGCGCCGCGGCCTCGCCGGTGCGGCCGACCACGGCGGTATCGGTAAGGCCGAGCAGTGGCGTCGTCAGGAAGGCGAGTGTCATCGGGATGGCGATCGACAGCACCAGGCGGTGGGTCACGTCGAAGGCCCCGCCAACTCTTCTTCCTGCGTCCATGCTTTCCACTCCCTGCCTCTGGCAGGGCGGGAATCGCCTAGCCGGCAAGCACCATGGCCCAGTAAGGTCTGTTTGCGGAAGAGGGATCATTTGCAACGGCGACGCCGAGGCCGCGATATTCGCCGAGCATGTTGTGTAAATGCTTTTCCGACCGGATCCACGCGTCGACCGCGTCCGCGACATCGTCCTGACCGGCGGCGATGTTTTCGGCGGCCGGAAGTGGCACATCCATCTTCTTCATCCGGCCGAGAAAGTCGTCGTTGAAACCGATCAAATGCGACATCTCGCCGGCGCGCGCCATGCGCTTCGCCTGCGCGAGCGCCGCCGCCTCGGCAGCAGGGTTCTTGCCAAGCGTCAGGAGCCCCTTTTTCGCGCGCAAGTCGTTGACAAGCGGTAGGGCCGCATCCGTCTCGGCGCGCGCCGTGTCCCCGTCTGCCGGAAAGATATCCGCGGTCTTGCAGCCGGCCAGCGTGCCGATCAGGCCGATGCCTGTTACCAGTATGAACTGCCGCCGCGCGACAGATCCGGAAAAGACGGTGTTCATGTCACTTCCGGAAGCTGAGCAGTCTGAGCACGATGAAGACCGGGATCACGATCGTTGCCCCGAGAATGAGATAGTCCCCGACACGGCCGAGTGCGGCAAACCCCCTGTACCAGAGTTCCAGGAAGAAATGCCTGATCCCTTCGAGGATATCGATCGGATAGATGCCGAACACGGTCATGATGAAGCCGACGATCAGCGATACGACGATAAGCTTGACCAAGGTGCGCCCCGGCGTATCGCCGAGAAAACTGTTGACCCTGTCCGACATGCACAATCTCCTGTTTTCCGACACATAGGAAGGCGCATAGCTGCCCGCAAGCGCTGTCGTCTCGCGCCCGGTCCTGCGGTGTTCGAAGTAGCTCTTGTGTTTTTTTGCGTCTTCGGTCAAGACCGCGTGCCCATCGCGGAATTTTGTCATGCTCCCGATCCAGTTCTCTTCCGGCGATCTCATCGCCGACCGCCGCGCCGACTATGCCAGAATGCTGGCCGAAGGTGGCGATCCTGCGGCTGCGGCCGAATTGATGGAGCAGGCGCTGGAGCGCGCGCCGAACTGGGCGGCGGGCTGGCTGAAGCTTGCCGAATATCGCGAGAAGGCAGGTGCCAACGAGGGCGCCGTCGACGCACTTGGCCGGGTGGTCGCGCTTGATCCCGAGGATATCTTTGCCGGCCGCTTGAAGCTTGCCGTGCTTGGCGCGGCGGACGTTCCAGATCAGCCGTCGAGCCGCTATGTCGAGGCACTTTTCGACGACTATGCCGACCGGTTCGAGACCTCGCTTCTCGAAAAGCTCGACTATAGCGTTCCGGGAAAGCTCTCGGCCCTCCTGAACCGCGTTGCGCCAGATGACATGCGTTTCCGGCTCGCGATCGACCTCGGCTGCGGCACCGGCCTTCTCGGCGCCGAGATCAAGGACCGTGTGGACCATCTGGAAGGTTTTGATCTTTCCGCGAACATGCTGGCCAAGGCCACCGAAAAGGGGATCTACGACCACTTGGCGACAGCCGATCTGTCGCTTGCCTCCAGTCAGTCCGGCCTGTTTGGCGGCCGGCTGGAACGGCACAGGGCCGATCTCGTCGGTGCCGCCGATGTCATGATGTATCTCGGCAGTCTGGAAAACGCCTTCGCGCTTGTCGCGGAGATGGCGATACCCGGCGCATTGTTCGCCTTCTCTGTGGAGGAGGCCGGAACGCCGGACGGTTTTGAACTCGCGCCTTCGCTGCGCTACCGGCACTCGGAAACCTATGTCCGCCGGCTCCTCGAAACAGCCGGGTTTCTGACCCTTAAGCTGGAACGCACGGTCATTCGCATGGATTCCGGAAAACCGGTCCCCGGCATATTGTTTATTGCTGAAAGACAACACTGAAAGACTGAAAATTGCAAACTTCCACATAGGTCAGCATTGCTGACTTATTGTGCTTGCCGGGGCGTTTGATGCAGTGCACAATGGCGTCAATCGTGGAAGTTTCCGGAGGTCGTGGCGATGGCGCAGGTGAGCAGTGTTTTGGGTATCTGGAATGCCAATCCCGCCCGCCATTCGGCGGCCGAGGACATTCAGGGTATCCTGTCGGGGAGCATGGTTTCGGCACTTGGCCTGTATCTTCTCGCCAAGGTCGGGCTCCTGACCGGCGGCATGGCCGGTGTTGCCTTTCTCCTGCATTACGCCAGCAATGTCAGCTTCGGCCTCATCTTCTTCCTGCTCAATCTTCCCTTCTACATTCTTTCGCTGAGGCGTGTGGGTCTTGATTTCACCCTCAAGACTTTCGCCGCGATTGGCCTCACCTCGCTTGTCGTCGAACTTGAGGACCGCTTTATCCACATTGACGCGATTGACCCGGCCTGGGGCGCGATCCTCGGCGGCCTGCTTCTCGGCTATGGCATTCTTGCGCTCTTCCGCCATCGTGCGAGCCTGGGAGGCATAGGTATCCTCTCGGTCTATCTGCAGGACCGTTTCGGCTGGCGCGCCGGCCTTGTGCAACTGGCCTTCGATCTGACCGTCATGCTCTTTGCGTTTGCCGTCGTCAGCCCGATGATCGTCGTCTATTCGGTTCTGGGGGCGGTCGTACTCAATCTCTTCGTCGCCATCAATCACCGCTCTGACCGGTACATCGCTGTTCGCTAGTCCGTGTGTCGAAATAGGCCTCAACTCTCGTGGCGCCATGCGCTATGTATAGCGGGAGTTCGTTCTTTGAGCGGAATTGAGAGGAGAAGGCCATGCCCCTTGTAACTCCCGCACTTTGCCATGCTGCGCGGGCGCTCGTGAAAATCGACCAGCCTGTCCTGGCGCAACAGGCCGGCGTTCCGGTTGATGTCGTGAAGGACTTCGAGGCCGGGATCGCGATGCCGGATGCCGACATCCTCGCTAGGTTGGAGCAGGCGCTTGAATTGTTTGGCGCTGTCTTCATCCCGGAGAACGATAGTGGCGTCGGTGTGCGTCTGAAGTTCAGCCGCGCCGAGAGCGAGGGGGTCGAGGGCTGGGAGTCCGAGGGTGGCACGCCCGGCGAGGACGACGTTCTCTAGCCATGCGCAGGATTGGCGCGAAAACCGATTCCTGTCGCGGCATTCATGCGCTATGTAGCCACGCACGAGATCTGACTGGAGACGCTTCGAATGGCTGATGGTGCGGGGAGCTTACGGGAAAAGAATCGCTTGCCGGGACTTCTGGTGTCCAGTTCGGGCCGCCATTCCGTCGTCGAGGATGCCCAGGGACTGGCGGCCGGGGGGATGCTGGTAACGCTCGGCGTATTGCTGCTCTCCGGAGCCGGCCTCCTGACCGGCGGTACAGCGGGTGTTGCCTTCCTCATCCACTATGCCACCGACATCAGTTTCGGCGCGGTCTTCTTCGTGATCAATCTGCCGTTTTACTATCTGGCGCTGAAGCGTTTCGGCATGGCCTTCACCTTGAAGACGTTTGCAGCTGTCGCCTTCACCTCGGCGCTGACCGAGGCGCTGCCGCATTACATCGGCTTCTCGACGCTCGATCCCCTCGTTGCGGCAGCTTTCGGTGGGCTGCTGATCGGCGCCGGTCTCCTTGCTTTGTTTCGTCACCAGGCAAGTCTTGGCGGCTTCGGTATCCTGGCGCTCTATCTGCAGGACCGCTTCGGCTGGCGGGCCGGGCTCGTGCAACTGGTCTTCGACGGTCTGGTGCTGGTCTTCTCCTTCTTCGTCGCCAGCAACTACATCATCTTCTGCTCGGTCGTCGGCGCCGTCGTGCTCAACCTGACCCTTGCGATCAATCACCGCAAGGATCGCTACATCGCGATGTGAGCGACGACGGCTTCTGACGTAGGCGATGTCAGGCGGCTTGCGCGGGTTCATCGATCGGATGCTGTGACCGGAAGCTGACACAGAGCCGGTTCCAGACGTTGATCGTACCGATCGCCGTCGTGATCTTGACGATCTCCTCGTCGGAGAAGTGCTTGCGCATTTCCTCGTAGCAGGTGTTGGGCACCCCTGTCTGTGCCACGTTGGTCACGGCTTCCGTCCATTCCAGCAGCGCCCGTTCGCGGGCGTCATAGATCGGCGATTCCCGCCAGGCACAGACAAGATTGATCCATTGTTCACTCAGACCGTCGTGCCGCGCCTCCTTGACGTGCATGTCGACACAGTAGGCACAGCCGTTGATTTGCGACGCACGGAGCTTCAAGAGATGGATATGCCGGGGTTCCAGGCCACAGCTGCGGATGTATTGTTCGAGGGCGAAAATGGCCTTGTAGGACTCCGGCGAGGCCTTGGCGAAATCGAAACGTGGCTGCATTGCGCTTCTCCTTGGTTGATAGGCAAACTCTAGACACCGGCTGCTCAACGGCCGGTCTGTCGTGCGTGGCAGGCGATGAAATCGGTGCCGCGGCCGGCAATCGCACCGTCTCCGTCCACGGCCCGGACACCGGCGAGAATGTCCGCAATGCTCGTCTTGGCGAGTTCGCTGCGGTAGACGCGCTCGGCGGCATGCATGGCGCTCGCGATGCCGCAGGGCGCCTGGAAATACCGGCCGGGAAGCGGCTTCGGGCCACGTTGGCGGATTTCGGCGCAGCGGAATGCCGGAGCCGGCCCCTCGATCGCCAGAACGATGTCAAGCAACGAGATATCCTTCGGCGCGAGCGCCAGCCGGTAGCCGCCCTTTGGCCCCGGCACCGTGGCGAGAATTCCGGCACCCGAGAGCGCCTGAAGATGTTTCAGAAGGTAACTGGCCGAGACGCCATGATACTCGGCGAGGGCGGCAGCCGAGAGAACTTGGCCCTGATCGAGTCCGGCCAACATCGTTACACAATGGATTGCCTGCTCTATGCCTTCACTGAGCTTCATCTCTTGAAATCCTATCACGGATAAGAAATATCCATGATTCTCCGCGGCTGTCAATTCGCTCGCTGGCGCCACGCTCTCGATTTTCTTTTCCAATTCCGATCCGGCTTCACTACCTTCTCACCGTGAGCGCGACCGATTCCACCACGACGGGTTCCTCCGTCTCTCTTCCCGATGCCTTTCGCCGCTGGTTCGCGGACAAGGGCTGGCGGCCGCGTGCCCATCAGCTGGAGTTGTTGGCGCGCGCAGAACGGGGTGAGAGCACGCTGCTGATTGCCCCGACCGGTGCCGGCAAGACGCTTGCCGGCTTTCTGCCGTCGCTCACCGATCTTGCGCGAAGGGGCAGGCGCAAGCCGGGAACCGCCTTCACCGGCATTCACACGCTCTATGTTTCGCCGTTGAAGGCGCTTGCCGTCGATATCGAACGCAACCTGATGAAGCCGGTTGCCGAAATGGGTCTGCCGATCACGATCGAGAACCGTACCGGCGACACACCGCAGTCGAAACGGCAGCGCCAGAAGCTCAATCCGCCCGACATGCTGCTCACGACACCGGAGCAGGTGGCGCTCCTGATCGCCAATGGCGAGGCGGAACGGTTCTTCAAGGATCTGCGCTATGTGATTTTCGATGAATTGCATTCTCTGGTGACGTCGAAGCGGGGCCATCTGCTCTCGCTCGGTCTTGCCAGGCTGAGGCGTCTCGCTCCGAACCTGCAGACCATCGGGCTCTCGGCAACGGTTGCCGATCCCCCTGATCTCATGCGCTGGCTCGTGGCGCAGACACCGAGGGAGATGTGCGAAGCCGGCCTCGTTACCGTCGAAGGCGGCGCCAAGCCCGACATCTCGATCCTGCACACGGAGGATCGGATCCCCTGGTCCGGTCATTCGGCCCGCTATGCCATTCCCGATCTCTACGCGATCTTGAAACGGTTCCGGACGACGCTGGTCTTCGTCAACACCCGTTCCCAGGCCGAGCTGCTTTTTCAGGAGCTTTGGACTGTCAATGACGACAACCTGGCGATTGCGCTCCACCACGGTTCCCTCGATGTCGCCCAGCGCCGCAAGGTCGAGGCGGCCATGGCGGACAACCGGCTGCGCGCGGTCGTCGCCACCTCGACGCTCGATCTCGGCATCGACTGGGGCGATGTCGATCTCGTCGTTCACGTCGGCGCGCCCAAGGGCGCAAGCAGGCTCGCGCAACGCATCGGCCGCGCCAACCACCGCATGGACGAGCCGAGCCGCGCCATACTCGTGCCCGCCAACCGCTTCGAGGTCATGGAGTGCCAGGCGGCCCTCGACGCCAATTATATCGGCGCGCAGGATACCCCGCCGGTCGGGGAGGGCGCCCTCGATGTGCTCGCCCAGCACGTGCTCGGCATGGCCTGCGCGGGTCCCTTCGATGCCGACGATCTCTATCGCGAAATCGTCACCGCCTCGCCCTATGCGCATCTTCCGCGCGAGACCTTCGGGCGCATTGTCGATTTCGTCGCCACTGGCGGCTATGCGCTGAAGACCTATGAGCGCTATGCCCGGATCAGGCGGAACAAGGACGGCAAGTGGCGGGTTTCCAATCCGCAGGTCGCTCAGCAATACCGCCTCAATCTCGGCACTATCGTCGAGATGCCGATGCTGAATGTCCGCCTCGTCAAGCGCAACCAGTTGGGCTCGCTCGGCCGTGGAGGCATGGTGCTCGGCAAGGTCGAAGAATATTTCTTCGAGCAGTTGAGCCCCGGCGATACGTTCCTCTTTTCCGGCAAGGTGCTGCGCTTCGAGGGTATTCGCGACAATGAATGCCTGGTCTCGAACGCTTTTTCGCAAGATCCGAAAATTCCCGCCTATGCCGGCGGCAAGTTCCCACTTTCGACCTATCTCGCGAGTCAGGTCCGCGCCATGCTGGATGATCCGGCGCGCTGGCGGGCGCTTCCCGATCAGGTGCGCGACTGGCTGGAGATCCAGCGGGAAAAGTCGGAGCTGCCCAAACGCGGCGAGCTCTTGATTGAAACCTTTCCGCGCGCAAGCCGGTTCTACATGGTCGCATATCCGTTCGAGGGCCGTCTCGCACACCAGACGCTAGGCATGCTGCTCACCCGCCGCCTGGAGCGCATGGGTGCCAAGCCGCTCGGCTTCGTTGCCACCGATTATTCGCTCGCGGTCTGGGGGCTGGAGGACATGGGGAGCATGATCCGCTCCGGCCGTTTGCCGCTCGGGCAGCTCTTCGACGAGGATATGCTGGGTGATGATCTTGAGGCCTGGCTTGCCGAATCCTGGATGCTGAAGCGCACCTTCCGCACCTGCGCGGTAATTGCCGGGCTGATCGAGAAGCGCCATCCGGGCAAGGAGAAAACCGGCAGGCAGGTGACTGTCTCCGCCGATCTGATCTACGATGTTCTGCGGGCGCATGAGCCGGATCACATTTTGCTGCAGGCGACGAGGCAGGATGCCGCGGCTGGCCTTTTGGATATTGCCCGTCTCGGCGTTATGCTAGAAAGAATCAAGGGTCATATCACCCACAGGCAGCTCGACCATATCTCGCCGCTGGCCGTGCCGGTGATGCTGGAAATCGGTCGCGAGCCCGTCGCGGGCGAAGCCCAGGAACATGTGTTGGCCGCGGCCGCGGACGATCTGGTCGCCGAGGCCATGGCATGACGATTTGCGATGAAGGACTGACGAACAGATGAACCGGCTGGCCGCATTGCGATCTACTCTCTCGGAAAGCGCCGATTGCGGCGCCGAGTTGTCGATCGCCGGTGTCGGTGCGCTCTGCGATCCCGCCGGCGCGCTTTTCCTGCCCGATCTCGATTGTGTCGTCGTTTCCGACCTGCACCTCGAAAAAGGTGCGGCCTTCGCCCGGCGCGGGCAGCTGCTGCCCCCCTATGATACGCTTGCGACCCTGTCCCGGCTCGAGAGGGTCATCGCCCGCCACGACCCGAGGATCGTCATCAGCCTCGGCGACAATTTTCACGATCCCGTCGGCTCGGCTTTGATGCCCGCGCCCTTCCGCGCCATGATCGGCGCCATGGCCCGTGGCCGTGAATGGATCTGGATCAACGGCAACCACGATCCGGACGGCACCTCGGACCTTCCCGGCATTTGCGCCGATGAGCTTCGTTTTGGCGGTCTCACTTTCCGCCACGAACCTTCGCTCATCGATACGCGGGGGGAGATCGCGGGCCATCTGCATCCCTCGGCCACCGTGCGCCGGCGTGAGAAATCGGTTCGCCGCGCCTGCTTTGCGAGCGATGGCGCCCGCATGCTGATGCCCGCCTTCGGCGTCATGACCGGCGGGCTCGATCTGCGCCACAGGGCCTTTTCGGGACTGTTCGACAAGGCCGGGCTTATCGCCCATCTGCTCGGCCGCGAGCGGATCTATTCTGTCCGCTTCGCCAACCTCATCGGCTGATCTCAGGCTGTCGCCGGCTCGTAGCGCAGGATCACCGCGCCAGTCTTGACCGGCTTGGCGTCGAGCAGCCGTAACATCCTGGGTGCCTCGGCCGGCTTGAAATGCGGATTGCCGCCGCCGAGCACGACCGGCACCAGGCAGATCCGGATTTCGTCGACCAGTTCGGCCTTCAGCAGGCTGTTGCAAAGCTCGGCGCTTCCGAAGATGAAAATGTCCTTGCCCGGCTGGGCCTTGAGCTTTTTCAGCTCCGCGATGGGATCGCTGACGACGCGGGTGTTGTTCCAGTCGGCATGCGTCAAAGTCCGCGATACGACGATCTTGGCGATCGAGTTCATGTATTCCTTGATCTCAAGTTCTTCGGTCGCATCGGTCCAATGGGCCGCCATGCCCTCATAGGTTTTCCGGCCGAAGACCAGCAGGTCCGTTTGCCTGCTTATCTCCAGTGAATAGTCACGCAACTCGTCGCCCCAGGCGAGTTGGTGATAGCGCAGGTCCCAGGGGGATCTGCCCTCGAAATAGCCGTCCAGCGTCATCAGGTTCCAGATGATCAGTTTTCGCATGCTGTCCTCCTTATGATCCAATTTCTGCATCAGATATAAAACCAGTTGCAAAAAGAAAGCAATTGCCAATTAATTGAACCGGTGGCAAAACGCAAGCGGAAAAATGGAGGGCGTGATGGCCGAAACCCAACGTTCGGGATGCCCGATCAACCTGACTCTTGAAATTCTCGGCGATCGCTGGAGCCTCATCGTCATTCGCGACATCATGTTCGGAAATCGCAGGCATTTCCGCGAACTCCTGCAGAATTCGGAGGAGGGGATCGCCTCCAATATTCTCGCCGATCGGCTGAAGCGGCTCGTCGAGAAGGGGCTGTTGACGCGCGCCGACGATCCGACCCACAAGCAGAAGGCGGTCTACAGTCTGACGGAAATGTCGATCGATCTGGTTCCCTTGTTTGCGCTCATGGGAGCCTGGGGCCGAAAATATCTCGCCGTGTCGGAGGATCTGGCCGTCCGCGCCGAACTTCTCGAAAAGGGTGGGCCGCCGCTCTGGGCGGATTTCATGGAGGAGCTGCGCGCGCTTCACCTCGGCAGACCGCTGCCCCCGGGAAGGGTTTCCGTCCTAGAGCGCCTGACGGAAGCCTATCTGGAGGTGAAGGCACGCAACCGGGCCCGCTGAGATCAGTCCTTGCGGAAAAGCAGGCTTGCGCCCCAGCCGGTGATCAGCGCGAGAAGGACGGCCAGGAAACCGTAGGAGAGCGGGCTCTCATGTGCGGCTCTGGTAATTGAATCCTCGAGTCCGGTCTTAATGACCCTCAAGGGTAGTTCCCGTCGGGCGATGAATTTGCCGCTCTTGAAGAGATAGGCCTGCACGACGTGAACCCCGTCTGGAATGCTGGCGGGAAGCTTGAGCGTCGCCTTGAAGAGGCTTGCGCTGACGAAGCGCACGCCGCCCGTATCGCTCTGGTAGAGCCCGCTGCTCTGCTTCAGGCGGCGGAAGGCCTCACGGAATTCGCTGAGATTGGTCGTGCTGCGGAAATAGCCCGTCGGTGTCAGTGGCAGGTAGTCTATCCCGACACCGAGCTCCGCGAGCGTCTGCGGCATGGCAATCTGATCGAGCGGTCTCGTGCTGGCCAGGGAATAGGACTGCGGCATGCGTTCGAATGTCATCGACGTCCGGTTGACCCAGATGCCGAACATACGTTCCTTGTGGCGCACTGTCGCTTCGTCGCGCGGGCCCTCGAGCGTGACCACGACGTCATACTGTCCGATAGCGAGCAGCAACTGATCGGTGTTGGTGAGCGCGCCAAAGACCGTGAGATCCGCGCCCCGGAAATCCGATGTGATGGCGATTTCACTGGTCGATGTGCCGATGTCGAGGCTTTCCATCTCGGTGACAACGGGTGCCACAGGCACCTGTGCGAATGCGGCGCCGGCGTGGAAGACGGCAAGGGCGGCGAGTTGGGGGAGGAGACGTATGCCCATCAGATTCCGAACGCTCCGCTCGCAACCGAATAGATGTCCTCCGGCGTGACGACCATCTCCACGGCGAGGCGGATGCCGACGGCAAGGACGAGCAAGCCGAGCAGCGCGCGCAATTGCTCGCCGCGCAGCCGCTGTCCTGCCCGCACGCCGTATTGCGCGCCGATCACGCCGGCGATCATCAACAGGAAGGCAAGGACTATGTCGACCGAATAGTTCGTCGCGGCCTGCACGATGGTGGTGTAGGCGGTGACGAAAATGATCTGGAACAGCGATGTGCCGACCACGACGCTGGTCGGGATCCTGAGCAGATAGATCATCGCCGGGACCATGATGAATCCGCCGCCGACGCCCATGATCGAGGTGAGAACCCCGATTGCGAAGCCAAGTGCGATGACTGGCAGGACGCTCAGATAGATCTTGGATTTCTTGAACCGCATCTTGAAGGGCAGGCGGTGAACCCAGTTGTGCTGGCCAGGTCGCCTGAGGCTCACCGGCTCGTTGCGCGCCGCCCGCCGCATGGCGCTCAGGCTCTCCATCAGCATCAGCGTGCCGATCGTGCCGAGGAAGATGACGTAGAGCAGGGAGATGAAGAGATCGAGTTGGCCAAGCCGGCGCAACCAAGAGAAGACGTAGATGCCTGCAGTTGCGCCGAACAGGCCGCCTACCAGCAGAACCACGCCGAGCTTCATGTCGAGCGTGCCGCGCCGGAAGTGGGTGATCGCGCCGGAAACTGAGGAAGCCACCACCTGATTGGCGCCCGTGGCCACCGCCACGACGGGCGGAATGTTGTAGAAGATCAGGAGCGGTGTGATCAGGAAGCCGCCGCCGACGCCGAACATACCCGAGAGAAAACCGACAGCCGCGCCCATGCCGAGGATGATGAAGATATTCACCGACAATTCTGCGATTGGCAGGTAGATTGTCACGGTCAACCTCGAATGCGACTGCCCGCCAGAGCGGGAAAACGGAAAGCGCCGGGAGATGCCGTCGAATTCCGACAGGGGGAGAAAACATGGGTCAAGTCATTGGCAAGTCTTGACCTCTGTCATGTTTGTCATGCGCTTGTCGGTCAGGCGAGTCAATTCTGGCGCAATGCTTTACGCTTGCTTTTTTCCAGTTTTATGAAGGCCGGCGCTATTTATTGCGCGCCAATAGTTCCTTCACCAGTTGATCGCTTACCTTGCCCGTCGGCTCCTGACCGATCGACTTCTGGAAGGCCTTGATCGCCGCCACGGTCTTCTCGCCCATAACGCCGTCGGGCACGCCCGCGTCGAAACCATTGTTGTTCAGGATCCCCTGGATATTCTGGATCGCCTTCTTCATGTCGACCGTTGCCGTTTTCAGGCCCTTGCCCGCCCATTCGTCCGGCGTATTCGCCGAGTTGGCGTCCACATCGAGCGTCTGAGGCTTCCAGAGATCGACTGCGGCGCGGGCTTTTTCCAGCTGTTCCGGAGTCATGACATTGGCGACTTCGTCGCGCTTCTGCGCGGCGTCCTTGTCGCCTTCCTTGGCGGCAATCGCAAACCACTTGTAGGACGCTTCGAGATCCTGCGGCACGCCGTTGCCGCGTGCATTCAGGATACCAAGGTTGAACTGGCTGTCGGATATGCCGAGTTCCGCGGCCCTGGAGAACCACTTGGCGGCCGAGGGATAGTCCTGAACGCCGTCCGCGCCGGACGCATAGATCACGGCGAGATTGTGCATCGCGCTCGCATTGCCCATCTCCGCGGCCATCGCATAGTAGTGCTTGGCCGTGCCGACATTGCGTTCGACGCCGGTGCCGTTCTCGTAGAGATTGGCGAGCCGGTACATCGCCGGGGCAAAGCCTTTGTCTGCCGCCATTCTGTACCATTTCGCGGCCTCGGCGAAATCGCCGTCGACTCCGCGCCCGTCCGAGTAGCGGGCGCCGATTTCGAAGAGCGCCAGCGGGTCGCCCTGCTTGGCCGCGATCACCAGCGAGGCGGGCTTGATTGCATCGGGGACGGTGACCAGGGCGGCGGTCTGTGCGGTTTCGCCTGCGGCAGGTGCTGTCGCGCTCATCTGGGCAGCGGGCTCGGAAGGAGCAGGTGCGAATTGCCCTGTTGCCGCCTGCTGTTCCGAGTTTTCCGCGGAAGCGAGTGTGTCGAGTTGGCCGCTTTCGTCCAGCGGCACCTGTGCCGTCAATGCGGCGCTGTCGGACACGCCGCTCTCCGCAGTCACGATCTCTGACTTGACGGGCGTCTCACCGGCATCGACGGCGGCTATGCTGGTTTCGCTTGCCATCGTGTCTGCCGACGCGCCGTCGCTTTCCGGCGCGCCATACGCCGCAGTGCGGTTTTCCGCTCCTTCAGGGGTCTCGATTGCAATCACCGGCGGCGACTTCTCGCCTCCTGTCAGTGTGCTGACCAGAGGCATGGCCATGGCGGCCAGCAGGATCGCGCCGACCGCCATGAGGATCGGGCGCCGATAGCGGGAAACACCTGAGGCGGAAGCTGCACCGCCTTCCGTGTTTCCGGGCGCATTGCGCTGCGTGCGGTCCATCTCGGTCGCGGCGGCTTGAGCGGCGCGCCGTGCAGCGGCGATGTAGTCCGTACGATCCATGTCTCCGGACAACAAACCCGTGCCGCCGGCATCCCGTTGCTCGGCCTGACTGGCGCGGACCCGTTCGAGGATCTTGCGCACGTCCGGCGCGCCGGAACCAGGTTCGAGCAGCTCATTGGCCTCTTCCGGCGGCAACGTCTCGGCGGGGTCGATCGACGGGCTGGGGTCGACAAGGGTGCGCGCGGCCGGGGCCAGTTCTTCCTTCTTCTGGCCTGGCCTCAGGCGTTTGCCGATGCCGGCGATCAGGCTTGGTTTGGCAGCTCTTTTTTCCGGATTCGAGGCTTCGATTTCGGGCATCGCCATTTCCATGGCGTAATCATATTCGAGATCCGGGAGCGAAGGCATTGCTGTCGCAGCCGTATCTTCCGACATGTAGTCGTCGCGAAGCGTCGCTTCCGGACCCTCCTGCGCTGCCGGGGGAGCCGGCGCGCGGACTGCGGTATCCGGTGCGGCCTGAGCGCTGGCGGGCGGCGGCACGCGGTTGTCGATCTGATCGAGCCTCTCTGCGATCTGCACGAGCGTGTCGTGCAGCGCTTCGAAGGTCCTGTGCGTGCGTTCTTCAGTGTCCCTGCTGAATTCCTCCAATTGCTTCAGGTGTTCGGCGAGCGCTGAAAGGGCGACAATATCCGCGCCCGCTGCGTCGCCTTTGGCTGCCGCTGATTGGGAATAGCTTTCCATCACCGTTTCCGCGGCTTGGCGCGCCGCCTCGATGATATATTCGTCGCTGGTCGACATATAGTCTTCGAGCGCCGAGATGCGATCCGCGAACTGGCTGGTTCCGGTATCGGCTTCGCTTGGGGCGCTGCCGATCAGCGTCGAGAGGTGGGCGATCTGTTCTTCAAGACCCCGCAGCGCACTGGTGTCATGGGCCGGTGCGACAGCCGTCTCTTCGAGCCGCTCGACAATCGTGTTGAGGCGTTCCTCCAGATTGCGCAGCGCGAAGTCGTCGACTGGGGCGGTGCTTCTTGCCGGAGCGGCGAGTTCCCCGATCCGGTGTGCGAGCAGGTCAAGCCGCTCGGCCAGCCGGTCGTTGATCGAACCGTGGTCGAGCGCATCAATCTTGCGGGAGATATCGGCAAGATGACCTGTAAGTTCCAGCGGCGGCTCCGGCGTGTGCGTGCGTTCAAGAACCAGGGAGAGGTGGTCCAGCCGTTCCTCTAGCCGGCGTGCCGTCCGTTCGCTGCTCAAGTCCTCGATCCGCGCCGTCAACGCCTCGATCCGCCGTCCGAGTTCGCTTGCAGGGTCTTCTCGCTCTGCCGCCTTGTCAGCAATACCCTCGATCTGCCGGGCAATTTCGGCTATCCGGTCCTCGATCCGTCCGATTGTCACGGTATCGGTAGACGGGGCGCTGCTGCGGCTGCCGGCGGCGATCGCCCGGCTGATCTCGTCTAGTCGCATGTCGATGCCGGCGAACTGCTCCGCCAGCATCCTTTCGCTGGGGTCGATATGCGCGCCGATAAGTTCGAGCGCGGTGGCGACCGTTACCAGCTTGTCCTCAAGCGCGCGGATTGCGCCATGGTCGCCCATGGTGCCGAGATGTCTCTTGATGTCATCCAGCCGATCGGCCAGTGACAGCAATTCGGTGCGCAGCGCGCCGGGGTCGAGGCCGTCCAGCCGCTCTTCAATATTGTCCCAGTGCTGTTCGATGTGGCGCACGGAATCCTCGCGCGCCAGTCCGTCCATCAGCGAACGCAATTCCTCGAATTCGGCCTTCAGGTCCTCGGAGCCTGGAGCCCGAGACTGGCCGAGCTGGCTGATGCCATCAGCAAGTCTCGCGATGTCGTCGCGCATGTCTTCCGAAGGACGGCGTTCTTCGGCAAGCGTGCGAATGCCGCGTATTTCCGCGCGCAGCGCGGTCATTTCTCTGGTCAGGCTCTCGGTGATGTCGTGCTTCAGTTCCTGCCGCAGACCGAGCAGTGCCTCGGTGATATCCCGTGCTGCCGTGCCGAGCTGCACGTGGGAGGAGGGCGTATGACTGGTCGTAGGTGCAGACCGCTCCACGCCCGGGAGATACCGGTCGTCTCCGCCATCCGTCACACGGCGCTCCGCCGGCATTGACCGGCTTTCCTCAAGGGCGCGCTGGCGTTGTCGGATTTCGGCAAGCGGGTCGGGACGCAGGTCTCGTTCGATCCGGTTGCCGCTGTCGCGCTGCGATTCGCGCCGGGGTTTCTCGGATACCCGAGCGTCACGGCCGTTGCTGTTCATGAGGCCTTCGATACGCGCCTCAAGTCCCTCTATGGTGCGGTTCAGCGCATCGAGCGAAGTTGTGCCGCCTGGGCGGGAAGAATTGGATCGCGATCCGTTCATGTTCTTGCTCGCTTCGACATTGACCCCTCTCCTCTGGCGGCGCGAGGGTATTGGCTGTTCACGCGTCGTGATGTGGGCGTCCTGGGTCGCGTCGGTCGCAATGTATGGCGGTCCGATCGAGGCACGGCCTGTTCAGGCTTGTCCGGATCCCCGCAGAACAGGCCTCCGGATCATCACGTTTCATCGGCAACAATCCACGAAACATGGTAAACAACCCGTTAATCGGGCCTAAGATTTTTAACGATTTGTAAGATTTCCCCGTACAAGGTCGGGATGAGATTTTTGGTCGACGCATAGCGTGCGCAGGTCCCAGGCAAAATTTGCCCTGCGCGCAGAATTGACGTTTACGCAAACGTCAATATTTTATATAAGCGTGAAAACGGCCGGATACGGTCCGCCCTAGTCTCGGAGGAAGTTCTGCATGCCTGTATACAAGGCCCCGGTAAACGATACGCTTTTCGTTCTCAACGACGTGCTTGGTCTCGAACGCTACCACAATCTCCCCGGTTTCGAGGAAGCCACCCCCGACATGATCGAGGCCATTGTCGGTGAGGCCGCGAGGCTGGCCGAGGAAGAACTTTTCCCGCTCAACCTTGCCGGCGACCAGGAAGGCTGCAAGCGCCAAGACGACGGCAGCGTCACCGTGCCGAAGGGCTTCAAGGAGGCCTATGACGCCTATTGTCAGGGCGGCTGGATTGGCCTTGCCGTCCCGCAGGAATATGGCGGACAGGGGCTGCCCTATGTGCTGCATTCGGCCGTCGGCGAATATATGTCGTCGGCCAATATGGCGCTGATGATGTATCCGGGCCTGACCCAGGGCGCGATCGCCGCGATCCTCGTCCACGGCACCGACGAGCAGAAGCAGACCTACCTGCCGAAGATGGTCGAGGGCACATGGTCAGGCACGATGAACCTGACCGAACCCCATTGCGGCACAGACCTCGGGCTCCTGCGCACCAAGGCCGTTCCGAACGGCGACGGCTCCTACAAGATTTCCGGGCAGAAAATTTTCATTTCCGCCGGCGAACACGGCATGACCGACAACATCATCCATCTGGTGATCGCCCGTATCGAGGGTGCTCCGGAAGGCACCAAGGGCATTTCGCTCTTCATTGTTCCGAAGTTTGTGGTCAATGGCGACGGCTCTCTTGGCGCCCGCAACGCGGTCACCTGCGGCGCAATCGAGCACAAGATGGGCATCCACGGCAATTCCACTTGCGTCATGAACTACGACGAGGCGACGGGCTATCTGCTCGGCGCCGAGAACAAGGGTCTCTCCGCCATGTTCGTGATGATGAACGAGGCCCGTCTTGGTGTCGGTCTGCAGGGCCTCTCCATTGCCGAAGTCGCCTACCAGAACGCGGTCGATTATGCTCGCGAGCGGATTCAGGGACGTTCGCTTTCGGGCGTCAAGGCGCCGGACAAGAAGGCCGACCCGATCATCGTCCATCCGGATATTCGGCGCGCGCTTTTGACCATCAAGTCCTTCACCGAAGCTGGCCGCGCCTTCACGCTGTGGACCGCACTGAAATCCGACATTGCGCACCGCTCGGGCGATGAGGCCGAGAGGCAGGCAGCCGACGATCTCCTCGGCCTGATGACGCCGATCCTCAAGGGTGTCTTGACCGACAAGGGCTTCGATCACGCCGTCATGGCGCAGCAGGTCTTTGGCGGTCACGGCTATATCGAGGAACACGGCATGAGCCAGTATGTTCGCGATGCCCGTATCGCGATGATCTACGAGGGTGCCAACGGCATCCAGGCGCTGGACCTCGTTGGTCGCAAGCTCGGGCTGAACGGCGGCCGCGCCGTGATGGCTCTCTTCAAGGAAATCGGTGAATTCTGCGAAGAAAACCGCGCCGACGAGAAGATGGCCTTCTTCACCAAAGGCCTGAAGAAGGGTTTGAACGACCTCCAGGCCTCCACCATGTGGTTCATGCAGAACGCCATGGCCAAGCCCGACAATGCCGGGGCCGGCTCGACTGACTACATGCACCTCTTCGGCCTTGTCGTTCTGGGTTACATGTGGGCGAAGATGGCGAAAGCCGCCAATGAAAACCTCGCCGCCGGCACGGGCGACGCCGACTATTTCAGGAACAAGCTTCTCACCGGCCGCTTCTTCATGGAAAAGATTATGCCGGAGACGGCGCTGCGCAAGATCCGCATCGAGGCCGGCGCCGACAGCTTGATGGAAATGGCGGCGGAAGCGTTCTGATTCTCCCCTTCTCCCCACCGGGGAGAAGGTGGCCCGATAGGGCCGGATGAGGGGCGCTTGTGCAACTGGCCCCCTCATCGCCTCGCATCCGCTCGGTACTTCTCCCCGCTGGGGAGAAGTGGGACAAGAATTTCGGCGCCCCGCGCGCCCCAAGGGAGAGACATCATGACTGAAGCCTTCATCTACGACCACGTGCGCACCCCCCGCGGGCGCGGCAAGAAGGACGGATCGCTGCACGAAGTGCCGACGCCCCGCCTTGCCGCCAAGACACTCGAGGCGCTGCGCGACCGCAACGGGCTCGACACCTCGACCGTCGACGACATCATCTTTGGCTGCGTCGATCCGGTCATGGAAGCCGGCGCCGTCATCCCGAAGGCCGCCGCCTTCGAGGCCGGCTATGCCTTCTCCGCTCCCGGCATCCAGATCTCGCGTTTCTGCGCCTCGGGCCTCGACGCCATCAACCTTGCCGCCGGCAAGATCCAGGCCGGCTCCGACGACATCGTCATCGCCGGCGGCGTGGAATCGATGTCCCGCATCGGCATGGGCATGGCGGGCGGCGCCTGGTATATGGATCCCTCGGTCAATTTTCCTGGCTATTTCATGCCGCAGGGCGTCTCCGCCGATCTGATCGCCACCAAGTATGGCTTCACCCGCGACGACGTTGACGCCTATGCCGTCGAGAGCCAGAAGCGCTCAGCCGCCTCCTGGGAAAAGGGCCATTTCGCCAAGTCGGTCATTGCGGTCAAGGACCAGAACGGCCTGACCATCCTCGACCGTGACGAGCACATGCGCCCAAGCACCGACATGCAGTCGCTCGCCGGCCTCAACCCGTCCTTCCAGATGCCTGGCGAAATGGGCGGCTTCGAAGCTGTCGCCATCCAGGCTCATCCGGAAATCGAGAAGGTCAACTACGTCCACCATGCCGGTAATTCGTCCGGCATCGTCGACGGCGCCGCCGCCGTTCTCGTCGGCTCTAGGGCCGGCGGTGAGGCGATGGGCATCAAGCCGCGCGCCCGCATCCGCGCCTTCACCAATATCGGCTCCGATCCGGCCCTCATGCTGACCGGCCCGGTCGACGTCACGGAAAAGCTGCTGAAGCGCTCCGGCATGAAGATCTCCGACATCGACCTGTTCGAGCTGAACGAGGCCTTTGCCGCCGTCGTCCTGCGCTTCATGCAGCATTTCAACGTCAGCCACGACGTGATGAACGTCGCCGGCGGCGCAATCGCCATGGGCCATCCGCTCGGCGCCACCGGCGCCATGATCCTCGGCACCGTCCTCGACGAACTGGAACGCCGCGACCTGAACACCGCGCTCGTCACGCTCTGCATCGGCGCCGGCATGGGCACGGCAACTGTGATCGAACGCGTCTGATCCGAGGAGGAAGAATATGACCTACAAGAACTTCACCATCGAGACCGACGCCGACGGCATTGCGCTGGTCACCTGGAACATGCCTGACAAGTCGATGAATGTCTTCACCGTCGAGGTGATGGACGAGATCGAGAAGATCGTCGACGAGACCGTCGCCGACGAAGCCGTCAAGGGCGTGGTCTTCACCTCCGGCAAGTCGACCTTCTCCGGCGGCGCCGATCTCACCATGATCAAGGGCATGTTCGCCATGCTCGAGGAAGAAAAGGCCAAGGACCCGGACAGCGCCGTCAAGAAGCTGTTCGACGCTGCCGGCCGCATGTCCTGGCTGTGGCGCAAGATCGAGACCAATGGCAAGCCCTGGGTCGCCGCGATCAACGGCACCTGCATGGGCGGCGCCTTCGAACTGGCGCTCTCCTGCCATGGCCGCGTTGCTTCCAATGCCAAGTCGGTCAAGCTGGCGCTGCCGGAAGTCAAGGTCGGCATCTTCCCCGGCGCCGGCGGCACCCAGCGCGTTTCGCGCCTTGCCGGCACGCAGGACGCCCTGCAGATGATGACCACCGGCCAGTCGCTCACCGCCTCGCGCGCCAAGGCGATGAACCTGGTGCACCAGGTGGTCGAGCCCGACCAGCTGATTCCGGCCGCCAAGCAGATGATCAAGGACGGCCTGAAGCCCGTCGCCCCCTGGGATGAAAAGGGCTTCAAGGTTCCCGGCGGCGGCATCTGGACCCCGGCAGCCGCCCAGCTCTGGCCGGCAGCGTCGGCCATCCTGCGCCGCGAGACCGCCGGCAATTATCCGGCGGCACTTGCCATCCTGAAGAGCGTCTATGAGGGCCTGCAGCTGCCCTTCGACACCGCGCTCAAGGTGGAGCAGCGCTATTTCACCGAGATCGTCCAGACCACCGAAGCCTTCTCGATGATCCGCTCGCTGTTCGTCTCGATGCAGGAACTCGGCAAGGGCGCCCGCCGCCCGGCCGGCGTGCCGAAGTCGGAGTTCAAGAAGGTCGGCGTCGTCGGCGCTGGCTTCATGGGCGCCTCGATCGCCTATGTGACCGCCGCCGCCGGCATCCCGGTTACCCTGATCGATCGTGACATCGAAGCGGCCACCAAGGGCAAGAGCCATTCCGAAGGCCTGGTCGCAGGCGCTGTCGGTAAGGGCAAGATGTCGAAGGAAGACGGCGAGAAGCTGCTCTCCCTTATCACGCCTTCGGCTGACTATGCCTCGCTGTCGGATGCCGACCTCGTCGTCGAGGCCGTGTTCGAGGATCGCGACGTCAAGAAGGCCGTCATCGAGGCGGTCGAAGCCGTGCTCCCCGAGGGCTCGATCTTCGCCTCCAACACCTCGACCCTGCCGATCACCGGTCTGGCCAAGAACTCGAAGCGCCCGGCCCAGTTCATCGGCGTTCATTTCTTCTCGCCCGTCGAGAAGATGATGCTGACCGAAGTCATCCTCGGCAAGGAAACCGGCGACAAGGCGCTGGCCGTCGCGCTCGACTATGTCGCGGCGATCAGGAAGACCCCGATCGTCGTCAACGACACCCGCGGCTTCTACGTCAACCGCTGCGTCTTCCGCTACATCCATGAAGCCTATGACATGCTGATCGAGGGCGTGCCGGCGATCATGATCGAAAATGCCGCCAAGTTCGCCGGCATGCCGGTCGGCCCGCTATCGCTCAACGACGAGGTGGCGATCGATCTGTCCCAGAAGATCCTCAAGGCCTCGATCGCCGATCTCGGCGAAGCCTCGGTCGAGCCGAAGCACATGGCGCTGATCAACAAGATGGTCGATGACCTCGACCGGCGCGGCCGCAAGAACGGCAAGGGTTTCTACGAGTATCCGGCAAAGCCGGCGAAGAAGTTCCTCTGGCCGGGCCTCAAGGACCTGTTCGCCCAGAAGAAGGCCGACGAGGTCGACGTCGAGGTGCTCAAGCAGCGCCTGCTTGTCACCATCGCGCTGGAGGCCGCCCGCACCATGGAAGAGGGCATCGTCACCGACCCGCGCGAAGCCGACGTCGGCTCGATCCTCGGCTTCGGCTTCGCCCCCTATACCGGCGGCACGCTCTCCTACATCGACGGCATGGGCGTCAAGACCTTCGTGGAACTCTGCGAAAAGCTCGCCGCAAAGTACGGCGACCACTTCCAGCCGACCCCGCTCCTCAAGGACATGGCCGCCAAGGGCGAAACCTTCTACGGCCGCTTCGACCCCTACGGCGCCAGCGCCAAGGCGGCATAACAATCTCCTCCTTGCAGGGGAGGAGCATTTGTCGAACAGAAAGAGCGGCCCCTGCCGCTCTTTCCATTTCCATTCTCACCGCAGCAAGACCGCCGCCGCGAGTGGCACGATCACCGAGGTCGCCACCGCGTTGAGCGCCATGGCGATCCCGGCAAAAAGCCCCGCCGTTTCGTCCACCTCGTAGGCGCGCGCCGTGCCGATCCCGTGCGAGGTGAGCCCCACGGCAAAGCCCCGCGCGGCATAGTCGCGAATGCGCATCAGGTTCATGAACGGTGTCACGATCAGCGCGCCGGTGATGCCCGTGAGCAGCACGAGCACCGCCGTCAGCGACGGATTGCCACCGAGCGAGGCGGAGATCGCCATGGCGACGCCCGCCGTCGCCGATTTCGGCAGGAACGAGATCATCACCTCCTCGGGCAGCCCCACCGCATAGGCCAGTGCCACCACGGAGCCGACCGCCGCCAGCGAGCCGACGATCAGCGCCGCCGCGATCGGCAGCAAGAGCTGCTTTACCCGCTTCCATTGCCGGAACATCGGTATGGCGATCGCCACCGTCGCCGGCCCCAGCAGGAAGTGCACGAACTGCGCGCCGGCGAAGAACTGCTCGTAGGGGATGCCGCCAACGGTCATCACCAGAGACAGGAACAGCGTCGAGGTCAGCACCGGATTGACCAGAGGATTCCGCCTCAGCCGGAGCGACAGCTCGGAGGCCGCGATCCAGGTGCAGATGGTGAGTGTCAGCCAGATCAGCGGGGATGCAGAGAGATAGACCCAGAGCTCGACCGGGCTCCTCATTCGCCACCCACCCTCTGGCCGAGCAGCCGCCGGGCCGCGATGAAGGTCCAGACCGTCACCGCCAGCGTGAAGACGGCGGAGACCACCAGCACAACGGCGATCGCCATCCACTGCGCCTGCACAACGTCCCACAGCGCCACGACGCCGACGCCCGCCGGCACGAAGAGCAGACCGAGATTGGCCAGCAGCGCGTTGGCCGCGCCCTCGACGCTCGGAAAGGAGGCGCTGGCGAAGCGCTTGCCCGCCTGCAGGGCGAAAAACAGGAGCACAAGCCCGATCACTGGGCCGGGCACCGGCACCTTGGTGAGGAACACCAGGCTTTCGCCGAGAAGCTGGAAGAACAGCAGCGCTGCAATGCCGCGTAGCATGGGAATACTCCGTCTGTGGTCGGGAGGCGGAGACTATCCGATGGAGGAGCAAACGTCACGAGGCGGCCTGGGCTCTCCCATCCTTGGAGTGTCGAAGGGCCTGCGGGAAGGTGTCGGCCCGGAATCGGCGCGATGCCACTTTTCGTTGTTTGCGCCTTGCCACGGACACAATTGCCGCGTACTGTCCAACTATCGATCTTGCTAGATGAGCTTAGTTATGGCCAACGCGCCGTTCCTGGCGAACTTTCCTTCAAAATCGGTCTACTCCACCGCAGTTCGGGTTCTTCCCGCGCTGCACACTTCTATATGCGATTGAAAAGGATATCGTCATGAGCACAGGTACCGTAAAGTGGTTTAACGCAACCAAGGGCTTCGGCTTCATTCAGCCGGATGACGGCGCAACGGACGTTTTCGTCCACATCTCCGCCGTTGAGCGCGCTGGCATGCGTGACCTCAAGGACGGCCAGAAGCTTTCCTACGAACTCGTGCGCGACAACAAGTCGGGCAAGATGTCGGCGGACCGCCTTCAGGCTATGTAATATAAATCTTCTCCGGAACGTGACCACGGATGTACCGGCACGGCCTGTAGAGAGTAAGGGAAGGTCGGGTTTGCCCGGCCTTTTTTTATGCCTTGCGACATGCGGGCGTCGGGCCGTATCCGAGTCGAATCCGCTAAAACGCCCCTTCGAGCCTTTACTTGGCCGTTATCCGCCCTACGCTTTGTTCCTGTTGGAAAGGAAGAATGGCCATGGACGAAGTCACAGGTACCCCGCAGAAGACGACCGTGCGCGTCATTCATGCCGATCTTCCGGTCAACGCTACCTGGCATATCTGGCTGAAGGCGATGGTTCCGGGCATTCCGGGCGCGGTGTCCCTTTCGAACGACAATGGCAAGTTCGGCGAGGTCATTGCCGCCAATACCGAGGAATATGCTCTCCGCATCTACCATGTCTTCGGCGGCGGCAAGGTGGAACTGTCCTATGACAGCGACGTCACTTCGGTTTCGGTGGCATACTGGTTCATGCCTGCCGAGGTCCTAGAAACAGGCATCACCGTGGTGCACACCAATCCCGCCAACGCTCCTCCCGATCTGCCCGCAAGCTACCATTTCCGTCCGCCCTTCGGCTGGATGAACGATCCGAACGGTCTTGGCCGCTTCGGCGGGCGCCCGCATCTCTTCTATCAGCATTATTCCCATGGGCTCAGGTGGAACAACATGCATTGGGGCCATGCGGTCTCGTCGGACTATCTGCGCTGGCGGCACCTGCCGATCTTCCTCTTTCCCTCCGAGGATTTGCGTGCCCGGCCGGACAGGCGCGGCGGGGCGTTCTCCGGTTCCGCGATTCCGCTGCCAAACGCTCCCGGCATCCGCGTTTTCTTCACCGAGCAGGAGAAGGACAGGGAGCCGGAGGCGGAAATCCAGATGACAGCGACCTCTGCCGACCTTTTCAGTGCTGGCCAGGCGGAAGTGATCCTGCCGCGACGGCCCGCGGGCGAAGGGCTGACGCGCGATTTCCGCGATCCATACGTGTTCAGGGGCCCCGATGGCATGTGGAAGATGCTGCTCGGCAGCCAGAGCGCCGAAGGCGGCGTCATCCTGCTTTACGAAACGGAGGATATGACGGCTGCCGGGGGCTGGGTGTTTCTCGGCAAACTGCTGGTCGAGAAACGGTACTCGACGACGGCGATCGAATGTCCCTGCATGCTGCCCCTCGATGGCCCGGCCACCGATCCGGCCACGCGGTGGGTCCTGATCTACGGCCTGATGAACAGCGAAGACACGGCGACCGGCCGCAGGAACCTGACCATGGCCGAGGTCGGGTGGTTCGACGGCAAGGGCTTTGCGCGGGAGTTCGAGCAGGAACTCGATTTCGGAACCGACAATTATGCTTTTCAGGCGTTCCTGGACGGCGATACGCCGGTGGGGATGGGATGGCTCGCAAATTGGGCGGACGCGGGACCCGCAATCGATTTTCCGACAGCCATGACCCTGCCGCGCACTCTCAAACTGTTGGAGGGTACCCTTCTGACCCCGCCAATCGGCGCCGCGGAAAGCCTGCGGAGCCACATTCTCGACCGCACACGACTGGCCGCCGGCGAGATCGTCACCTTTCTCAGCGGGGCAGTGGAAATCCTCTTCGAACTGAGGGCTCCCGGCGCCTGTTTCGATCTCCGTTTCGATCATCCGGGTGTCGGTCTCGGCGTGGTGCAGGACGAGACGGGGCTCTGGATCAGGCACGAAGCCGAAGGCAGGCCATCGCCGCGCTACATCGCACCGGGGGCCAGGGCCAAACGGCTGCGCATCTTCCTCGACTACGGCTCGATTGAGGTCTTCGCCGATCACGGCCGCTTCACCGGCACCAAGCGCATCGACGGTTTCGAACCAGTTCGCTCGGCGCGCCTGGTGGAGGGCACGGCCGACATCAGCCACGCCACCATCTGGGCGCTCAGGCTCTGAGCGCATTGAGCAACCGGCGGGCGACAGACCCCGATGATGCTCAGGGCGACTGGTGAGCCGTTCGCGCAGCCGTGGCGGTGCGTTCGTAGCGATCGGGCGTGTCTTTGTCGCTCTCTTTTCCGGTATCTCCGCTCTGCAATTCCTTCAGACGGTGCTTGATGGCGAGCGCAAAGATCGTGTGCAGGATGTTGCGGTCCGAGAGGGCGGGATCGCTCAGCGACAGCAGTGCCGCGTGCACGATCTTCCGGCTGGTGGTCTTTGGATGCCGGGAGAGGATATATCCGAAGAGCTCATCACCCCCGAGGCCCGCAGTAGCACCTTCCACCAAAGCCTCGTAGATCTTCCTGCTGGCCATTCCGGTCTCCGCTCAAGGGCTGTACGATCGCCTACAACGTAAGCGGCAGTCCGATAGTGTAGTACTCGCAAGGACTGGGAACAACGCGGACTGATGCCCACTGCATGGTTCGCTCCCGCCACTGGGGGACGTGTCACCTGTCCGTTATGTTTGTGCTATACTTTTTTTAACGGATATCCGTCTGCGAAGCCTCGTTTCTTCCGGTTTCCGGCCTGGTCGCGGAGATCGTGAACAGCATCGGCTGGCGGTTCCGGGAGATTGCGATGAACACACACGATTTTCCTTCCGAAGTATCCGGTGCTTCCATCCTGATGGATGAAGTCCTGACCCTGCGCGCCGCCGTCGTAGAAGCCGCCGTGCCGCTTATCGAACATTTTGGGACGGATGTAGTTGTGGGCGATCCGGCGCTTGCCAATCTCGCCCACTATCTCGTCTTGCGCCATCACGACCTGCGCCCGCTCCAGCGCCGGCTGATGTGTCTTGGTCTCTCTTCGCTCGGCCGTCTGGAAAGCCGGGTGCTGCCGACGCTCGATGCCGTAATCGTTGCTCTCGCGGCGCTTGCAAGGCGCGAAAGCCCGGTTGCGGCACCCGGCGAGGCCTATTTCTTTTCCGGCGAAGTCCGTCTCGTCGACGCGGCTGACGCGGTGTTCGGAGAGCCGAGACCGAACCGGCGAACCAGGATCATGGTGACCCTGCCGAGCGAGGCGGCGGAACAGCCAGATTTCGTCCTCGCTCTCGCGCGCGCCGGAATGGATGTTGCACGCGTAAACTGCGCCCATGACGGAGCGGACGCCTGGCGTGCGATGACAGCCAATGTCCGCGCCGCTGGCAGTGCCCTGAGCCGCGACCTGAAAGTACTTATGGATATCGCCGGACCGAAGATCCGCACTGCCGCCGTAGCCCTGCCGGAGAGCAAGGCCCGGCTTCATTCCGGTGACCGGGTCCGTCTTGTCGCCTCCGGCATGCCGCGCACATGCCCCGAGGTCGCTTTTTCCGCAGGCGTTTCATTGCCGGAAATGGTCACGCGTCTCACGGTCGGCGACCGGGTACGCTATGACGACGGCAAGCTCGAAGGCGTGGTCGAAAGCGTTGCGGAGGGAGAAGCCGTCATACTGGTGAAGAGGACCAAGGCAGCGGGAACGAAGCTGAAGCCTGAAAAGGGCATCAATCTGCCCGACACGGCTCTCGGGCTTTCGCCTCTGACCGCCAAGGACGAAACGGATCTGGCAACTGCGATCGAGTGCGCCGACATGATCGGCTACTCGTTCGTCAGCCGCCCGGAGGATATCGATCTCCTCGATGCGGCCTTGCGGTCGCGCGGTGCGCACGAACGCCAGTTCGGCCTGATCGCCAAGATTGAACAGCCGGAGGCCCTGCGCAACCTTCCGGAGCTGATTGCCCGCGCCCGCCGGCGCGGCCCCTTCGGCATCATGATTGCCCGTGGCGATCTCGCCGCCGAGATCGGCTTCGAACGTCTGGCGGAAATGCAGGAGGAAATCCTCTGGATCTGCGAGGCGGCTTCCGTACCGGTCGTGTGGGCGACGCAGGTTCTGGAGGATCTGGTGCGGGAGGGCATCCCGACCCGTGGCGAGATGACTGATGCCGCGATGGCCGCGCGCGCCGAATGCGTTATGCTCAACAAGGGCCCCGCAATCGAGCAGGCGGTCGAAATGCTGGATCGTCTCCTGGCCCGGATGGATGAACACATCCTGAAGAAGACGCCGACACTGCGCGCGCTCAAGTCCTGGTAGTCCGTGCTGCAAACGATCTGCGTTCGTGATCCAAGTCCGGCGCCGTGGGCAAACGCCGGCCGAAAGCGGGATGCAGCTGATTGATTTATCCCGCTTCCCACAATAGAGAAGTCTAAATAAAGAATTAAATTGGGGCGCCGACGTGTCTGATGAAAGATCGGAACCGGCCGAAATCAAGATAGGCTCTCTTGATTGACGCTGCTTTGGAAGAAAAGTCCGTCCGAAGGCACTTTCCTGTTGCGGGTCGTTGATGAAATCGAAAGTCCATTCCTTTCGCGATAGCGCCTTGCGGCTGCTTTCCGCGTTTCTGCTCACATTGATTGCCGCCTGCAGCCAGGTCTCGTCGGGCGAGGTCAATGCGCGGGCAGTTCCCGCCAGGGTGGACGGCGATCCACTTGCCACCTGCTGTCAGCAGCCGGAGATATACCCGAGGCCTCTCGTCGCCCTGCTGGAGCCGTTTGCGCCGGCCATCGGGCGAACGATCGCCGCAATGGTCTGGCGGCCTGGCACGCTGCTCAGCCATCCGGACGCGACGAACGAGATTGTTGCTTCTCTGAGGCCTCTCGACATCATTGCCGTGAGCAACAAGGGACGTATGTCCGGCCACACCATTCCCGGACTTTTTAGCCACGTCGCGATCTATCTCGGCAATGAGAAACAGCTGCGCGCGGCCGGGATCTGGGACCATCCGCAAGTGCGCAAGCACAGGGAGGAGATCCGAAAGGGTTATCTTTTCGTCGAGGCAGATCAGAAGGGGGTACACCTTTCAACGACCGAACTGACGCTTGACGCCGACGCGATTGCCCACCTCAGGCCAAAGAGTCTCTCGCTCCGGCGCAAGCGTGAGGCGCTGGCCGGTTTCTATAACCGGATCGGTATGGCCTTCGACTTCTATTTCGATCTGAAGACGAAGGACTGTACCTTCTGCACCGAGCTTGCCAACACCGTGATGCCGGAACTGCGGCTGCCTGTCCGCGAGGTTTACGGCCGCGAGATGATCCTGCCTGATGAAGTCGTCGCGAACACGATCCGGGGACGGACCGGGCTGGCTTTCATCCGGTACTACAGGAGCAACAAGGACGACTGGTCGTCCCTCGGATCATCCATTCTCGCGCAGGATCTGAAACCGGCCTGGGCTACGCCGAAGGTGACAACCGCCCGGTCGGCGGACAGATAACGCCCCCGCGTCGGCACGGCGCAGCCTCTATTCCGCTGCCGTGCGTTTCACGCCGGACACCTGGGTGATATAGGCTCTGAGCGCAGCCGGCCGAACTGGTTTGTGTTGCAGTCCGATATTCTGTTTCTCGGCTTCGGCGCGGACTTCCGCCGTCCTGTCGGCGGTGATCAGCAGGGCCGGGATATCGGCCTCGTAGAGCGCGCGCAGCCTGAGGATTGCGCCGATGCCGCTTCCGTCCCCGAGGTGGTAATCCGCGATGATCAGATCCGGCGGGCCATTCTTCGCGGCAACGATCTCATCGAGTTCGGCGATCGACTCTGCGCATTCCACCCTGCAGCCCCAGCCTGAGATCAGAAGCGCCATGCCCTCGAGGATTTTAGGTTCGTTGTCGATGCAAAGCACGCTGAATCCTTTGAGAGGAAGCGCCGCCTTGTCTGCTGTCTGAATCCCGGAGACGGCTGCCTTGCTGGGCTCCGACTGGTCGAGCGGCATGACGACCCGGAACGTTGTCCCTTTTCCCTTTTTCGAGGAAAGCTGCACGGGATGGTTCAGAACCCGTGCAATCCGGTCGACGATGGAAAGGCCGAGCCCCAGTCCCGAGGCCGTCTTGGCGCCCTCGTCGAGCCGCGCGAATTCCTTGAACACCGTGCGGAATTTCGAGGCTGGTATGCCGATACCGGAATCCATCACCTGGATGATGACGTCCTTGCCCCTACGCCGGGCACCCACCAGGACCTTTCCGGAGGGAGTGTACTTGATGGCGTTCGAGACGAGGTTCTGCACGAGCCGCCGCAAGAGATTCGGATCGGAACGCACCTTGAGCGATGTGGGCATGACCACGAGCTTCAGGTCTTTTTCCCGGGCGATCGGCTGGAAATCGGTCTCGATGCGCTCCAGCAGTTCCTGAAGCGGGACGGAGGCGAGCCGGGGCTTCATCGCCCCGGTGTCGAGCCGGGAGATGTCGAGAACGGCGCCGAGAATGGTTTCCACCGATTCGAGAGCGGAATCGATGTTGCGGACCAGTGGACTGTTGTCCGAATCGCCGAGGCGTTCGACCAGCGACGACGAGTACAGGCGGGCGGCATTGAGGGGCTGGAGGATGTCGTGTCCGGCTGCGGCAAAAAAGCGCGTCTTGCCGATATTGGCCTCGTCGGCTGCCGCGCGCGCCTCGGCAAGCGCCCGGTTTACGCGCGTCAGTTCGGCGGTGCGCTCACCGACCCGCTGTTCCAATGTCTCGTTTGCCTGTTTCAACGCCTTGTCGGCTGCGACCTGGCTGGTGATATCGGTGAATGTCGCAACGATTCCCTGGTCGGGCATGGCATTGCAGCGCACCTCGATGATACTCTTGCCTCCGCCCAGCACGAGTTGGAAGGGCTTGTCGAATTGCTGGAAATTGCGAACGACCCGCGCTTGTTCTCCAGCCGGGACGTCGCCGCGTTCCGCGAGAATGGCGACAATCTCGGTGAGCGGAAAACCGACCTGCCCGACATGCTCTGGAAGGTTCAGAAGGCTGCGAAAACGGCGGTTCCAGATGGTAAGGTGGCTGGTGCTGTCGAATACCGCAATGCCTTGGTCCATCTGCGATAATGCCGTCTGCAGCATGTCCTGATTGTATTGCAGGGCCTCGCTTGCCTGGTCGAGAAGCCAGGCGGTATCGGCCGAGGTATCCTCGGCTTTCTGCAGGATAAGCGAAAGGACCAGCCGGGCCGAGGATGAACCGATCGCGGTGCCCAGCAATTGCTCCGAAAAATGGATAAAGGCCATGTCGGCCTGGCTGTCGTCAGGAAGCCGGCGGCCCGCCGCCTGCTCATAGCTCTTGAATGAGCGCTCCATCCGTTCGTCGCCGAGATAACGCGCGATCGCTGTCTTGAGATCGCCGACGCTGACACGGGTCTTCCAGCCTCTGGTGGCAAACTGCGATCGCGGATGCCGCTTGACGAAGATGCCCGACTGGATCCGCTCGACGGGCCTGGGGTTCCGGCTGAGCGTACCGATCACGAAGGCGGTCGTATTGAGCAGCAGGCTGAGGATCGTTGCATTGACCAGGGGATCGGCCGCCGGCCCCGTAAAAATGGACACGCCGGGAAACAGGAAGCCGAGCACGCTCGATGCCAGCTTTGCGTTGTCGCCAGTGCCAAAGCTCGGCAGAAACAGAAGGTATGCCCAGACGAAGAAACCTGTGCTCAAGCCCAGGATTGCGCCGCGCGCATTGGCTCGACGCCATATCAGGCCGCCGAAAAGCGCTGGTGCGATCTGGGCGATGGATGCAAATGACAGGAGCCCGATCGAGGCGAGGCCGCTCGTGTTGTCGGCCGAGCGGTAATATATGTAGCCGAGCAGCAGCACGCCGAAGATCGAGGTCCGGCGGATGTGCAGCAGTGTCTTGGCGAAGTCGGCACGATGACTGGGTCGGGCCAGAAGCTTCTGGCGCAGGAAGATCGGCAGTACGATATCGTTGGATACCATGATCGCGAGTGCGACCGAGGCGACGATCACCATTGCGGTCGCGGCGGAAAAGCCGCCAAGGAAGGTAATCAGCGAGAGGAATTCCATCTCATTGTGAAGAGGAAGCGAGAGCACATAGAGATCGGCGTTTCCTGTGCCGCCGAATGTGAGGATGCCGCCCATCGCTGCGGGAAGAACGAAGATGTTGATGGCGACGAGATAGAGCGGGAGCAGGATCCCCGCCATCCGCAATTCCTTCGGCGTCCGGTTCTCCACGACCGTTACATGGAACTGGCGCGGCAGCATGATGATCGCGAATGCCGAAAGCCCGATCAGGAGAATCCAGCGGCTGAGAGGAGTCTGGTGGGAAAGCGCCTCCATGACGGCGGGTGTTTCACTCGCCTTTTGCCAGAGTTCGGCTGGGCCGCCGAAGAGGAAGAAGACGACATAGACCCCGAGCGTCCAGAAGGCGACCAGCTTGACGACCGACTCCATGGCGATCGCCAGGATCAGACCGTCCTGGTGTTCCGTCGCATCGGTATGGCGGGTGCCGAAGATGACGGCGAAACAGGCGAGCGAGAGCGCCACGAGCAGCGGCAGGTCGATAAAGTAGAGATTGCCGGTGCCGATGCCGTATTCAGACGGATCGACCATCGCCTCCACCGAACTCGACACCGCCTTCAACTGCAAGGCGATGTAGGGAATGGTCCCGACCAGCGAGATTACCGTCACCAGCATGCCGACGATCGGGTTCTTGCCATAGCGAGCCGCGATGAAGTCTGCCCCGGATGTCAGTTTTTCGGCCTTGGCGAGCTCGGTGATCCTCCGAATGATCGGCATGCCGAGGGTGAACATCAGGATCGGTCCGATATAGATCGCTGTGAATTCCAGCCCACGCTCGGCGGCAAGTCCGACGCCACCGAAATAGGTCCAGGATGTGCAGTAGACCGCAAGGCTAAGGGCGTAAACGATTGGCCGTCCGCTCGCCGGTACGCCGAAGAGCCGGCTTTTCCGGTCGCCGTAACTGGCTACCGCGAAGAGCAGCAGCAGATAGGCGATGGCCGAAGCAAAAATGGTCCATCCTGGAAGCACGCTTCCTCCTCGATACGAGCGTTCCAAAACACTGAAGGAACATTAGGGGAAGTGCGTGCCTTTTGAAATCGCCGAAGACTTGATCTTAAGTCGAACATTGGCGGCGAACGGCGGCCGATTGCGTGTTTCCGAAGGGATGAACTTTCAGTAATATCAGTGTGACGAGTTGGAAGCGATCGGCAGGCGCAGTTTTCACGAAGCTCTGAGGAGATATGGATGCTCAACGAATTCAAGACTTTCATAGCGCGCGGCAACGTCATGGACCTGGCGGTCGGCGTCATCATCGGCGGCGCTTTCGGCCTAATCGTGACCTCGCTTGTCGAGGATATCGTCATGCCGCTCATCGGCGTGATCTTCGGCGGGTTCGACTTCTCCAATTACTTCCTGCCTTTGAGCAGCAATGTGACGGCAACGTCGCTTGCCGCCGCGCGCGAGCAGGGTGCGGTCTTCGCCTATGGCAATTTCATCACCGTGGCGATCAATTTCCTGATCCTGGCCTGGATCATCTTTTTGATGGTGAGGGGTGTGAATGCGATCCGGGCGTCGCTGGAGAAGCAGGAAAAAGTGGTGGCCGAAGCCGCTCCGCCGCCCGCCGACATCCAGTTGCTCACCGAAATCCGCGATCTTCTGAAGTCGCGCTGAGTTCGGGCGGCGCAAGCGGATTCCGGCCCTATCCCGGAGTTCGCTCTCCGAACCATCACTGAAATCGATCCCTCGCTCACGCATTATCATGGGATTTTCGCTGCGTGATCGGCTATGAACGGCGAAAACGGAGAAGCTCAAGAATGTCGCTCGTCAATAGCCTAAGTCCGCGCGCCGTTTCCGCCCCCGAAAGCGGCATCGTCGAGATCATGAACTATGCTCGCGGCCGGCAAAACCTGCTGCCGCTCTGGGCCGGCGAGGGGGATCTTCCGAGCCCCGACTTCATCAACCGCGCCGCCAGCGACGCGCTGCTTGCCGGCGAAACCTTCTATACCTGGCAGCGGGGCATACCGGAGTTGCGCGAAGCCCTTTCGCGTTATTATACCCGGCATTTCTCCGTTTCGCTGTCGCCTGAGCATTTCTATGTCACCGGCTCGGGCATGCAATCGATCGTCCTCTCCGTCCAGGCGCTGACCGCGCCAGGAGACGAAATGATCTATCTGACGCCGGCGTGGCCCAACATCGTATCGGCGATCGAGATCGCCGGCGCGAAGGCCGTCGGCCTTCCACTGAGCTTTGGCAATGGCCGTTGGTCTCTCGACCTCGAGCGGCTCGAGAGCGCCATCACGCCGAAGACAAAGGCGCTTTTCATCAATACGCCTTCCAATCCGACCGGCTGGACAGCGACCCGCGAAGACCTTGCGGCGATCCTGTCCCTGACGCGCAAGCACGGTCTGTGGATCCTGGCCGACGAGATCTATGCACTATACTATTATGGCGCGGGTGCGCGCGCAGCCTCCTTCCTCGATGTCAAGGAGGAGGGTGACAGGATCATTTTCGTCAATTCGTTCTCCAAGAACTGGTCGATGACCGGTTGGCGGGTCGGCTGGATCGTGGCACCTCCCGAGACGGGGCAGGTGTTCGAAAACCTGATTCAGTATTCGACCTCCGGCGTCGCCCAGTTCATGCAGAGGGGTGCCGTCGCCGCCCTCGATCGCGGCGACGGTTTCATGCGGGAGAACTTCGAGCGCGCCGCCCGCTCGCGTGATCTGCTCTGCGACGCGCTCATTGCCACCAACAGGGTCGAAACTCTGAAACCCGAAGGCGCCCTGTATGCGTTTCTGAAGATCGACGGCATAACGGATAGCCGCCAGGCGGCGCTCGATATTGTCGACAAGACGGGTGTTGGCCTTGCTCCGGGAACGGCTTTCGGTAAGGGCGGCGAGCAGTTCCTGCGTGCCTGCTTCCTTCGCGATCCCCGCCAGATCGAGGATGCGGCCTCAAGGCTTTGCGACTATATCCTGGGACGGTGACGGATATTTTCGGGGGCGGCTCGATCTCCTGCCCAGGGAAAACAGAATTCATTTTGCGATCGTCAAAGTTAAGTCCAAACTCCACCCGATAGAATGGTCGGCTGAGGGCACCGTGTTCAACGGTGCCGGATTCGGGAACGCAGTGCTGTTCCCGATCGATCAACAAGGGGAACCACGACTATGGCGATCTTGGTGACAGGTGGTGCAGGATATATCGGCAGCCATATGGTCTGGGCATTGGTGGATGCGGGCCATGATGTTGCCGTGATCGATCGGTTGTCGGCCGGTTTTCGCTGGGCGGTCGCGCCGCAGGCGCGCTTCTATCTCGGCAATGTCGGGGATACGGCGCTGCTGGAAAAGATCTTCGCGGAAAACGCCATCGATGCCATCATCCATTTCGCGGCCTCCATTGTCGTGCCGGAGTCGGTCAGCGATCCGCTGTCCTATTACGAGAACAACACCGGCAATACCCGTGCGTTGCTTTCGGCGGCGGTGAAAGCTGGCATCCCCCATTTCGTGTTCTCCTCGACCGCTGCCGTCTACGGCACGCCGGATGTGGCCGGGCCGGTTCTCGAGACAGCGCCGCTGCGCCCGGAGAACCCGTATGGGCAGTCGAAAGTGATGAGCGAGATTATGTTGCGCGACACCGCGAAGGCGCATGATTTCCGCTATGTCGCGCTTCGCTATTTCAACGTCGCCGGCGCCGATCCTGCCGGCCGTTCCGGCCAGTCCACGCGCAACGCCACGCATCTGATCAAGGTGGCCTGCGAAGCAGCGCTCGGGGAACGTGCGAATGTCGATGTCTACGGGACGGATTATCCCACGCCCGATGGAACCGGGATCCGCGATTATATCCACGTCAGCGACCTCGTGGGCGCTCATCTCAAGGCGCTTGAATATCTGCGCAACGGCGGCCAGCCGCTGGTTGCCAATTGTGGCTACGGCAAGGGGTATTCGGTCCTCGAAGTGCTGGAGGCGGTTGGCAGGGCAAATGGCCATCCGCTGGAAATAGCCTATGGGCCGCGCCGTGCGGGCGATGCATCGTTCATCGTTGCCGACTCCAGTCTGGCGCGCAAGGTCTTTGGATGGACACCGCGACACGACGATCTCGACTTCATCGTCAAGACCGCGCTCGACTGGGAGCGTCGTCTGGCGAAAGGCGAGGTTCAAGGCGCCGCCGCCGAAAGCGCCTAGTTGCCGTTTGCCCATGCCTGCCCATCAAAGCGCCCGTTGAGTTTCCCTGACTGGCGCATTTCGTCCAGTTTGACGACAGCTTCGCTCGTTAGCCTCGCTTCCGCAATGAGAGATTCACCGGGCAAGGCATCATGAGGTTTTCTGAGACTGGAGTTGGACGCGGCCACGGACTCCTGGCGCTTTGCCGCATGAAGTGGAACGCCCCATGAAGGCCGTTATCCTGGCGGGCGGCATGGGAACGCGTATCTCAGAGGAAACCCATCTGAAGCCCAAGCCGATGATCGAGATCGGCGGCAGGCCCATCCTGTGGCACATCATGAAGCTCTATCATGGCCATGGAATCCGCGATTTTATCATCTGCTGTGGTTTCCGCGGTTATGTAATCAAGGAATACTTCGCCAATTATGGTCTGCATATGTCGGACATCACGTTCGACCTGTCCGAGAACCGCCTTCAGTTCCACCGCAAGAGCGCTGAGAACTGGCGGGTGACCCTCGTCGATACCGGCGAAACATCCCTGACAGGCGGCCGTCTCAAGCGCGTTGCCGACTATGTCCGGGACGAGGAGGCCTTCTGCTTCACCTATGGCGACGGCCTTTGCGATGTCGATATCGGTGCCACGATTGATTTCCATCGTCAGCACGGGAAGCTTGCGACCGTGACGGCGGTTCGCCCGCCCGCCCGCTTCGGAGCTCTGAAGCTCGACGGCGATACGGTCGAGGGTTTCGTTGAGAAGCCGGAAGGTGAGGGTGGCTTCATCAACGGCGGGTTCTTCGTCCTTTCGCCAAAATGCATAGACCGTGTTGCCGGTGACGAGGTGAGCTGGGAAGGAGACCCGCTCTCGAGCATCGCCGAGGACGGCGAACTGAAGGCGTACTTCCACAAAGGTTTCTGGCAGCCAATGGACACCCTGCGCGACAAGAACCTTCTGGAAAACCTTTGGGCCAGTGGCGCCGCCCCGTGGAAGACCTGGTGACCATGGCGACGAATTCATTCTGGAAAGGCAAGCGCGTTCTCCTGACCGGCCACACCGGGTTCAAGGGAAGTTGGCTCGGTCTCTGGCTTTCGGAAATGGGCGCCGAGGTCAATGGTCTGTCGCTCGCGCCAGATACCGATCCCTCGCTCCACATGCTTCTGAATGGCGCGCGTCCCTCGGCTGCCGGCATTTGTGACCTGCGCGATCGCCTGGCAGTCGCCGCCCGCGTCATGCTGGCCAGGCCGCAGATTGTCTTTCATCTCGCCGCACAGCCGCTCGTGCGCGCCGGTTATCGCGATCCGCTGGGCACCTATGAAACCAATGTCCAAGGCACGGCGAACCTGCTCGATGCGCTTCGCATCGCACCGGATCTGCGCACGATCGTCGTCGTGACGACCGACAAGGTCTACGAGAACCTGGAAACAGGCAGGGCATTCGTCGAGAGCGATCCGCTCGGTGGCCATGATCCCTATAGTGCAAGCAAGGCGGCAGCGGAGATCGTGACTGCCAGCTATCGCTCCTCCTTCTTCGCCGCTCGTGGTATCGGTCTCGCGACCGCGCGGGCGGGAAACGTGATCGGCGGCGGCGACTGGGCCGAGGATCGCTTGATACCGGATGCCATTCGCGCCTGGGCCGGCGGCAAGCCCCTGCCGGTGCGCAGGCCTCACGCCGTCCGTCCCTGGCAACATGTCCTCGAACCCTTGAACGGCTATCTGGTGATGGCTGAACGGCTCTGGAGAGAGCACGATTTCGCTCCAAGCCTCAATTTCGGTCCGGACCATCAGGCTGCCGCCACGGTCGGCGACCTGCTGGGACGAGCACGCGCCGCCTACGGGCAAGGCGATGTTTCGCTGGGCGACGGCAGCGAGGGGCCGCATGAAGCCGGCTATCTGATGCTGGATTCCTCGAAAGCACGGGCAACACTCGGCTATCGCCCCCTCTGGACGCTGGACGAAACGATCAGGCGCACCATGGACTGGTATAAGCGCTTCTCGGAAGGGGCGTCGGCCTTGGATCTCTGCCTTGCCGATATCGATGCCTACCAGCAGTCGCTCGCGCAGCCGATGCGGGAGGCGATATGACGGCGCGATTCGACGTGGAAGAAACGGCGATCCCCGGCGTACTGGTCTTGACCCGGCGCAAGTTTGCCGATGACCGGGGGCACCTGTCGCGGCTGTTCTGTGCCGAGGAATTGGAAGAGATCGGCTGGCGCGGGCCGGTGTCACAGATCAACGAAACGGCAACGCGCCTTGCGGGAACCGTGCGCGGCATGCATTTCCAGCATCCGCCGTTTGCCGAAATGAAACTCGTCACCTGCGTCGCTGGAACGATCCGCGATATCGCGGTCGACCTTCGGCGGGACTCTCCGACTTTCCTCCGGCATGTCGGCGTGGAGCTTTCAGCCGATAACGTGCGCTCATTGCTGATACCGGAGGGCTGTGCCCATGGCTTTCAGGCGCTGAGCGATGATGTCCGTATGATCTATGCCCACTCGGCACCCTATCGCAGCGAGGCAGAAGGCGGGCTTCACCCGCAGGATCCCGGCCTTGGGATCGTGTGGCCCCTGCCGGTCGTCAATCTCTCGCCAAGGGATGTCTCTCACCCGTTCCTGTCGCCGGGCCATGAAGGGTTTGCCGCATGAAATGCCGTCACTGCCAATCGCGTAGAATGGGCCCCTTCCTCGATCTCGGAACGGCTCCGCCGTCGAATTCCTACGTGCGCATGGAAGATCGCGGAAAGCCCGAGTTGTGGTATCCGCTCGTGATTCGCGTGTGCCAGGATTGTCTACTGGTCCAGACGGAGGATTTTGCCTCCCGCGAAACCTTCTTCTCGGAAAACTACGCCTATTTCAGTTCGTTTTCGTCCTCGTGGCTGAGCCATGCCAAGTCCTATGTGGATGCGATGGTTGAACGGTTCGGCCTCGACCCGTCGTTCCGGGTGGTCGAAATCGCAGCCAATGACGGGTATCTGCTGCAATATGTGAAGGCGCGCGGGATCGCCTGTCTCGGCGTCGAGCCGACCGCGAGCACGGCTGCGGCGGCGCGCGACAAGGGGATCGAAATCCTCGAGGACTTTTTCGGCGCGGCACTTGCCGACGGGCTTGAGCAGCAGGGCTGGTCCGCCGACCTGATGGCCGCGAACAACGTGCTCGCCCACGTGCCCGATATCAACGACTTTGTCGCCGGGTTCGCGCGGCTGCTGAAGCCCACAGGCGTTGCCACCTTCGAGTTCCCGCACCTTCTGAACATGGTGGCGGAAGCGCAGTTCGACACGGCCTATCACGAGCACTATTCCTACCTCTCGCTCACCGCTGTCGATCGGACCTTCGCGGCCAATGGACTGCGCGTCTTCGATGTCGAGACGACGCCATGGCATGGTGGCAGTCTTAGGGTCTTCGCCGACCGCGCCGACTACGCCCACCACGAAAGGTCCGGTGCTGTCGATGCGATGCTGGCCCGCGAGGCTGCCGCCGGAATGCTCGACCCGGCTTACTACGCCGCCTTCCAGGACGTGGCCCAGCGGGTCAGGAACGACTTTCTCGAATTCCTGATCGATTGCCAGCGGCAAGGTCTCAAGGTTGCAGCCTATGGGGCTGCGGCCAAGGGCAACACCCTGCTGAACTTTGCGGGCGTCAAGCCCGACCTTTTGTCCTTCGTCGTCGACAAGAACCCTGCCAAGCAAGGAATGCTCCTGCCCGGCAGCAGGATACCTGTCGTAGAGGAGCATGTTCTGAAAACGGAAAAGCCGCAAAGGGTGGTGATACTGCCATGGAATCTTCAGACAGAAATCAAGCAGCAACTTTCGTATATCACCGACTGGGGTGGGAAATTCGTGACGGCGGTGCCGAAGCTGACGGTTCATCCCTGATACCGGCGGGTCCTGAGGCCGACAAACCGGGCGAGGCGCAGGCGAAAGTCAGCGTTGTCCCGCCTCCGGCATCGGACGCAAGAACCAAGTGACCGCTCCCCGAGCGTGCCCAGACTTTCTGCCATAGCGGAGAACACAAATGGCTGAGTCCCTTCGACTTTCGATCTGCGTGCCCTCGCGCAACCGCCAGTACTATTTTCAGAAGACGATCGAGGGGTTGTTGCGCAATCCAAGGACTGATGTGGAGTTCGTTTTCGCTGACAACTCCGACGACCCCTCGATCATGAACGAATACATGAGGGAGGTCGCGAAGGATCCGCGGGTTCGCTACCTTCCATCCGAGGATCGCGCGCTGTCCATGTTGGACAACTGGGAACGCACGTTGCAGGCGGCGACCGGGGACTGGGTGACGTTCATCGGGGATGATGACTTCGTCGATCCGGATGTCATGACGGTGCTCACCAAATCCGTCGCGGTCAACCCAGAACTCGAGGCCTTCTCCTGGGACGTCGTCGCCTATACCTGGCCAACGGAGAATTCCCGATCCGACAGTATCCTCATTCCCTTCAATTCCTTTGTTGTGAAGGTGCCCCGCGACCAATCCTTGAAGAGAATGTTCGGCTGGTACGATTCTGCTGCCGTGCCGTCATCCGGCTTTTCGATCTATCATTCCGCAATCAGCCGGCCCTTGCTGGAGAGAATCAAGGCGATGTTCGGCGGCCGTTATTTCGAGTATCCCGTGGTAGACTACGAAATGGCCATGAAGGTGATTGTCGCCGGCCGGGAATTCGCGTTCTGCCAGAGACCGTTCTCTATCATGGGAAGCTGCCCGGAAAGCAATTCCTATGCGACCTCCAATCTGGACCGTCTCAAGAAAAGGCTCGATGTCTTCATGAATGAGCTTGGCCGGAATTCCGACGAGGACGGCCATCTCCGCGATTTCCCCTTCGGTTCATCGCTTGGACTGACGGCGACGATCGCGATTGCCATGCACTGGTTCAAGGAGAAGTACAATTTCAGGTTTGGCGGGTGGGAGAAGAGCTTCGCTTGCGCGTGCATGCATAATACCGAAATGTTCCGTGACCGGGAATCGTTCGACATTGTGAAGAATGGCTATGTGGCAGCCTTCAAGAAATGGGAAGGCGGCAAATATCTCAAGCACTTCGCCCCTGTCTTCAAGGGAAATGAGCTCGGTATCACTCTCAGCGGCTCCAACGAGAACGGGACCTATATCCGTTCCGATATCGCGGGCATCAAGACGCCGGAAGGCCTTCAGAATATCATCAACGCGATCGCGACGCCGGCCGATCTGGTCCGGGTCCGACCGGAGGGCCTCCGCTATCCGTGGGATGAGGAACGGCTCTGTGTCGATGGATCGGTGAAGCCGGTCCAAGTGCGCACGAAAGAGGTTGCTTGAGCGGCGAGCGCCCCTGTGGGCTGGAGGCAATCCGTACCACGTCATGGTACTCTGGGTCGATTTCGGTATCCGCGTGGATACCGAAATCACTCAATCGTCCAGCCAAACCAGTTCGAGTCCCTGGCGGGCCAAAACCGGCACCTGGGCGGCAATGGCGCGAGCCTTGAGCGGATTCAACCCCATGAAGACCACGTGAACTTCTTCAGGCAGCTCCGCCGGAGGGATCACGCTTAGACCGAGATGGCTTGCGCCTTGAAGCTTGGGATTCTGGTCGAGGAAGGCGGCAATGTCGAGCTTGTCTTTCAAGCGCCCATGAATCCAGCTGCCGTAGAAGCCGGCGCCGTAGACCGCGCAGCGCTGGCCCGCATATCGCCTTGTCGCAGCATCGAGACGCTTTTCCGCCTCTCTCCAAAATTCGCATATTGAAACATTGAGCGCAGCGGCCATTGCGACGGCCGTCGGGTTGGGACACTCGCTGTCGTTGTCCGCCGCCGGCGTCGCGACTGTAAAGATGGCGCCGGGGAAGGATACCGTGTCTAGCTTGAGGGCTGTGAATCCGGCCCTGCTGAGGGCGTGGCGCAGCGAGACCTCACTGAAATGATTGAGATGGTCCACCACGGCCATGTCGCCCGGATTGCCCGCGACATCGGGAAGCGACAACAGGAGCCGTCCCTCGGACTTCAGCAATGCGCGAATGGTTTTCAGGAACGCGACGGGATCAGCGACGTGCTCGATGACGAAGTGGCTCATCACGGCATCGAATTTTCCATGCCAGGTATCGGGAACAGCATGGGTGGCCTGATTTTCGCGCGGGACCCAGCCGCGCCAGGCGGGCTCATAGTCGTTGCTGACGTCGAAGACATACGGATCCACGTCCGCGCGGACTTCAGTGAGCTTCCGGAGCGTTGCGGCTTTCGCCGCGCCGTAGTCGAGAACCTTGGCGTTTGGCGGCAAATCCAGGAGCCTCAGGCTCAGGGAAGTTTGATGATCGGTGCGGTAGATCGGAGGTCCCGACGGCGTAACCGCGAATATCTGGTCGTGATCATCGGACTCCAGGGAAATGCGGTATTCAGTGTCGTAGAAGGCCTGGATGTCTGGCAAATCGGGGCATTGCGCATGGCCGCATCCCTCGCAGACATAAACTTCAGTTGCCACATTGAGAAAGGTCAGAACGGACGTTATGGCCGGCAACTCCGCCCTGAAAACTGGCGCACCAAGGGCAGTCAGGCAGACTCTGCATTGCATCATGTTACTTGCCCGCCTGCTCAGCAACCAGTTCCGGCAGCACTTCGGCGAAGTTGACGCCGGCTGCGAAGGAACCGCTCCAGCCGATGCGGACGCCGAGCGGATCGGCATAATTGAAATAGCGGAACTGGATGCTCCAGCGTGGGATTGCAGAAACGTTGTAACCGGACTGATGGAGGGTCAGGAAATCCATCAGGATCAGGTCCCCGGGCTTGGAGAGCGGGGCGACGTGGTTGTACTTCTCCAGACGCTCCTCGCAACGGTCGAGGTGAAGCGCATAGGCGCCGGTCTTTCCCACGCCCTTGCTATCGGAGTAGACAGGGATCAATCCTTCGGCATGGGAGCCTTCGGCGATCTGTACCGGCCCCATGTCGGCGCTGATCGGAAGCAGCGGAGTCCAGTAGACAATGCCGTCGACACTGCGGAGCTGCGACGGAAATTCCTGGTGCCATTGCGCGCGAAACTTCTCTTCACCGGGATTGTCAATGCGGATCCCGTATCCGCCGGCTGCGATACCGGGAATGCTGCCCGTGCGTAGATCTTTGAACACCGTCTCGTTGCGCGGATTGGCGACAAGACGGGCAAAGGCCGGGATTTGTTTGACAGCGTCGTAGACTTCTCCGCCCCAGGCCCGATTCTTGGCAATTAGCGCGCGATAGCCCTTGGTCATCGCTTCTTCCGCGGTGCCGACCGGCGCGTCTAACTCGTATTTCTCGCAAAGCAGCGCGATGATTGTGCGGATACCCTCGCGGATCGGCTTGATGTCGAGTTGCTCGTCGTAGAACTGCGGCAGGACCGCGTATCCCTTGGTGCGGAAGGCGTCGTAGGTTTCCTGGGAGAGTATGGATTGGTCCTGGGTCATGAGTTCATCACCTTTTGAAGCTGGAATTGTCGCCAAGGGATTGTTTCAGGCATGAGGTATTGCGCCGATTTCGGCCCGGTATTCGCGATCAAGTCGAGGATTGTGACATATGGCGTGAAGGTACCGCCGCCTTGCGGCCATTCGGTCAGGCTGTAGTGCATATACTCGACGCCTACCCCGTTTTGTTCGAATGCGGAGTGATCGAGATAGTGGGCCGCGCCATGACCGGTCAGATAGCGTGTTCCATCGAAGTGACAGACGATATCAAGCACGCGCTGCCATGATGTTCCGGCGATAGCGAGTTCGCTTGTTCTGGCAATTGTCCTGTTGGCGCCAATGCCGAGATAGCGTGCGGGTTCCTCGATGCTGGCGATCAGTAGGTCACATACGGATTCAGCCTTGTAGACGTTGTCGAAGATGGCCAATGCATCGTCGCGATAGGGCGCATCGTGGAGCGATTGCCGAAGCAGATCCCGATGCCCCTTCTTCCATTCGCTCCCGTCGGCCCTGAGTTCGGCGATTGTCTGGAAACTCCCTTTGCCGGCAAGCGGTATCGTCATCCAGCGACGATCGTCTCCGTACCTGACCTGAATACGGTTGGTGAAGCTGCCCTTAGAGAATTGGGCGTCGTCAAGATAGACATAGCTATCTGCAAGGGCCAATTGCTCGAAAAAACCCGGCCATGGAAAAAGCATCGGCTGAGAAATTACCACCGCCGTCATTGTTGTCTTTCCACAAGGATACATTCGTATAGGTCGACATCGTGGAATGAGCCGTCTCTATCCCTGAAATGCTTTTCGAGGCGGCCGACCTTGCGATAGCCCGTCGACTCGTGCAGGAGTGCCGAGGGGAGGTTGTCGGCGCGTATTTCGGCGAGCAGCTTGACCAGGCCAAGATCTCGTGCCGCGAGTTCCAGCAGCAGTTCCAGCCCCATGCGTCCAAATCCCCGCCCGCGTGCATGGGGACGCAGTGCTATCCCGCCATGTCCGTGTCCGTTCTGGACATGCACCTGGCTCACCTGAACAAAACCGATTGTGTCACCGGTTTCACCGAGTGTCAGGACGCGGAAGAGGCCCGCAGGTTCATTGACGCGGCGCTGGATCCAATCACGCACTGCCGCGTCGTCGGACGCGCGAGGCACCGTGAGTAGCGTCGATTGCAGGGATTCGTCGCGTCGCATGGTGGCAAGGCTGTCAAAGTCACCACCATGCGGCGGTCTGCAGTACAGGCCGGCCCGCGCGGCCTGAACATTCATCCCCGAACGCATCGGACATATCCTCCGGGCGAACTCGAGAGAACGAGTTTGCCGTTGATGACCTCGTCGAGCTCGAAGCGGGTGGTTTCCTTAAGATAGGCGTGCAGGGCCGCGAGCGGCTCATCGCCTGGGAGAAGGACCTGTGACCGCTTCGTCGGAACCTGCGACGGTTCGCAACGGCCAAGAAGCGTATCCGCCACGACCATATACTGGCCTTCAGTGACGAGCGGGGCGTAGTGGCGCAATTCGTCCAGCACGTGGTCGCGGCTATGGTCGCTGTCGAGAACTACCATGACCGATGCGCCGGTCGGGATTGCTGCCCGAACACGATCCATGGTCTCGACCGAGGTGGACGGCCCCTCGATCAATTCGATGCGCGACGCCATCGGATGGGATTCGATTGCTGAGCGGTTGTGTGCCCGAATGTCGATATCGACGCCGACAACCTTGCCCTTGCCGATCAGCTGCAGCATGGCGGCCATAAACACCATCGAGCCACCGCGCGCGACGCCCGTTTCGATGATGACGTCAGGCTTCGTGGCCCAGATGACTTCCTGGGTTGCCATTACGTCGGCTGGCATCTGTATGATGGGAAGCCCCATCCATGACCACAGATAGGAGTAGTCGTACTTGTCCAGCGATACCAGAGTGTCGAGTGCTTGCCCGAAGACGGTGTCGTCCTTGCCGAGCGCGATGCTCATTTCCTTCTTGCGGGCTTCGAATTCGAGGCGGTCATCTTTGTTTGTCATGGGCTCAGCTGGTCTTTCGCTTGGGGATGCATTTGTGCTGCGGAAAATGTTTCGACGCGGATCGATCCCGCCAGAGGGTGGTTGCGGCGCTCGACGAGGTGGGTAATGACCGCGGCGACCCGGGCGATCTGCTCGTCCGTCATGTCGTGATAGCTTGGAAGGTTGATGGCTCTCTCGGGAATATCCCAGGCGTGGACATTCTCGGGCCTTGGTGAAAACATCGGCAGGCTCGACAGCGGATGGAAAAAGACGCGCGCATCGATGTTGGCCGACGCGAAGGCCTCCGTCATGTCTTCCCGCGTAATGCCCAACTCGCGGTCGATCACAGCCGTCGGCATCCAGGCGCCGTTTATGGTGTCGGCTGGTTCCGGATTGACGGCGACACCGGGAAGATCGCCTAGGAGTGCGCGATAGCGCCGGAAGATCTGGCGCTTGCGGTCAGTCAGTTCATCGATGCGCATCATCTGGGCGCAGCCAAGGGCTGCCTGGATGTTCGACATTTTGTATTTGAAGCCGACGGCGTCCGGCCAGAACTGCTTCTTCTGCGCGCGTGCGCGGCCGTGATTGCTGAGCGTAAGGACTTTTTCGAACAGCGCCTCGTCATTGGTGACGAACATGCCGCCCTCGCCGGTGGTGATCGTCTTGGTGCCGTGGAACGAGAAGGTGCCGAACCGTCCCATCGAGCCTGCGCGCCGATCTCCTCGCCAGACCGAGCCGATCGCTTCCGCGCTGTCTTCGATGACTGCAACGCCGTGCCGCTCACCGAGGCGCAGAAGCGCATCCGTGTCGGCTAGATTGCCGTAGAGGTGGGTGGCGATAATCGCCTTTGTTCTCGGGGTAATGGCGCGTTCGGCTGCCCCCGGATCGATGCACCAGCTAACTGGATCGATGTCCACGAACACGGGCGTGGCTCCGAGATGCACGATGGGAGCGGCGGTTGCGATCCAGTTGGTATCTGCGAGGATCACTTCGTCGCCGGTACCGACACCCAGCGCGGCAAGCCCCATGTGCATCGCGCCGGTGCAGCTCGAGGTGGCGATGGCGAAACTGGCGCCAAGATGCTCGCGGAACATCTGTTCGAAACGGATGATGTAGTCGTAGCACTGCTGGCCCCAGCCATTGGCCGCGGCGTCAGCCGCATATTCCGCCTCGAGAGAGGTGATTGATGGTTTGGTATAAAGGATCCGTTCGTTCATGCTGCGGAAACCAGACCGTTGGATGTCTTGTCGGATAGGAGTTCAAGATGTCCGGTGATAACAGCGATCGGAGCGATCATCGAACGTACGACCTCGTAGAATTCCTGAGCAGTCCGGGCATTGCCGATGAATCGATCGACCAGGAGTGTCCGCCCGTGCAGGCCGCGCCGGGCATCCTCCGGCGGGCGGCTGAAGAATTGCGGCCTGAACGTCTCCGCCAGCGCCGGCCCGCCCGGCATGCGATGCAGGGCCGAAAAGTAAGACTGGCATTTGCGTTCGAACGCCTCCTCCTCGTGTTCATGCATGCAATCGAACATGCAGGCTTTGACGAAATTCTCATTGAAGCCGCTCCACGCGGCTCCGAGTTCATGGAGGACGCGCGCCTGGACCTCGGCGATCGTCGCGGTGACCCCGATTCTTGCGTCGAACGGGAATCCTCGAAGCGCCGAGGGGACGTCGACTGCGCGGAAAGGTGCTGTGCTCACGGCAGACAATGGCCGGTTCGAAAGCCCGAGGCCGTTCGCGAAGATCAGCACGCGGGCTGCCCATTCCCAGCGGGGAAGAGGTGTCAGCCAACTTAGGGGACTGCTCGCCGAGAGAATGGTTTGCGCCAGCTCCCGCTTTATCGCCCCATGATAAAGACCGAAGGGCATGCGGGGAACCTGCTGGCTCCCGGACCACTGGAAGAAAGCTTCCAGCATCTTTGTCTTTTCGAGTTCGGAAATGTCGTGGACGATCGGTATTGCGACGGCTGCTTTGGTGTCGCGCGGCGCGTTCGGCGCGATCTGGAATGCGTTCCAGCCGAGCGCGTCGACGCCCGTGTGCTCCTTTTCGATATGAGAAAGAAGCGCGGGCAGGTCTGGCTCGATCATGTCTTCGGGAGAGACAAGAGTTATCCAGTCACCGGTCGCCTCGGCGATCGTCGCAATCCAGAAATCGGATACCGAAGTCTCATCGGAGGCAGATGGAAGGATCTTCAGCCTCCCGTCCTTTGCCGCTCTCTCCCTGAGATTGCCCAACCCTTCGCAGGCTGCATCCGACGGCGCTACGACAATCTCAATGCTGGATTCGGGATTTTCGAGAAGCCGCCCGGCGAGATAGGTCGGCGCCCGCTGTTCGGGTTCGACGGGGATGCAGACGGAAAGTTTCGGCATGTTCGGCCTCGCAAGAATTGCCGTCCGCCATCGGCATCCGTTGCCGCAGGCGGATCGGGTCGCCAGCACATACCCGCATCACCCTTTTGCAAGGAGTATGGATAGTGCTGGCGCCGGGCGTTTCTAGCCGTCAAAACTTGAGCGAGGCTTTGCTCGGAAAAGCCGGCAATACACGAAGGCCGTCCGTCGGGCGCCGTTCAACCGCCGATCTGCTGGGCCATCTGGTAGAGCCCGGCGCAACGCGCGCCCGATGCGCAGAAGGCGAGGACAGGGCCTTCGGTTTCCTTCAGGACGCTGCGCAACTTCTTCGCCTGCTCCATCGGAACTCCGCCGCCCACGGGAATGTAGTAGACGGGAAGATTGTTGGCCTTTGCCGCTTCCTCGATAGCGGAGAACTTCGGCTGGCCCCAGCCTTCGCCATCGGGCCGCATGCAGATGACGGCGGCATAGCCGGCTTCGGCCACCTTGGCCATGTCGGCAGGCTTCAATTGGCCTGATACGTGGTAGTTCTGGGTGACGGGGCGAATGTTCATGGCGGACACTTCCTTATAGGTATGCGGTGGCGGACAGGCGCCTCAAGGTGACCAGGTGATCCGGACCCCTGCGGGTCAGGCGCGTATTTTTCTTGCAACTAAATATAGCGGAAACTCTATGTGTTCAAGGGCCGCACAGGAGGCTTATTTTGTGATGCGTCGATTTGCGATGCGCATGTGGTCGGGACCCCGCGGCAGGCGCATGCCTCATTTTCCCGCGCAGGAGGCGTCGCGGCCGTCTGGTCGGGCAGGGTTGTCTCGTCAACGCCCTACCACAGCCTCGTGTTTTTTTGCCCGGGCCAGATTGGCGACCAGATCGCCGAAGCGGTCGCCTTGAACGGCAATATGGCTGCGGAGCAACGTGCGGGCGGTATCGGCATCGCCGGCGAGAATAGCATCGACGATCTCGCCGTGTTCGCTGAACGAAACGTTCATGCGATTGCGCACCCGGAGCTGCAGGCGGCGATACGGCCGCAGCCTACGGTGCAGGGCGATGCACTGTTCCTGCAGGAAGCCGCTATGGCTGGCGGCGTAGATCGCCCGATGAAATTCCTCGTTCTCATAATAATAGGCGTCGGTGTCCTGGCTGAGCGCCGCCTGTTCGCATTTCTCATGCGCGGCGAGTAGCGTCTTGCTGTCCTCGTCGGTATGGCGGCGGGCGGCCAGGGCTCCGGCCATGCCCTCCATCTCAGCCATGACCTCGAACATTTCGAACACTTGCTGCGGTCCGGGATCGACCACGACCGCCCCGCGGCGCGGCCTGATTTCCACCAGCCCGATGGCGCTCAGCTGCATCAATGCCTCGCGGATTGGCGTGCGCGATACGCCGAACCGGGTCGCGAGTTGGACCTCATCCAGCTTCTCTCCCGGCTCGAACATGCCGGTAACGATACCATTCTCGATTTCGTCCCTCAGCTTGTGGAACGTGCTTTGCCCCATATTTCCCTCTATCATCCCTTAAAAATACATGCGCGCAAATCTTGTATACATAAAGATTGACATTGTGCGCAAGTTATACAAACTTCCACACCAAGCCAGCTGGAGGGCTGGATTACAAGGGAGGAAGTAATGGGAAAATTTGCCAATACACTGAAATTGGCGGCTTGTGCCGCCGTCGGCTTGCTCATGGCGGGCGGCGCTTCGGCGCAGACCATCCTGAAGGCCTCGCACCAGTTCCCCGGCGGCAAGGGCGATATTCGCGATGAAATGGTGCAGATGATTGCGCGCGACGTCGCCGCCGCCAATGTCGGCCTCGAAATCCAGGTCTTCCCTGGTTCGTCTCTCTATAAACCGAACGACCAGTGGAACGCCGTCACGCGTGGCCTGCTTGACCTTACCTCGTTTCCGCTCGACTACGCCTCGGGCCGCCATCCGGAATTCTCCGCGACCCTGATGCCGGGTCTCGTCGGCAACTTCGATCGCGCCATGCGCCTCAACGACTCCGAGTTCATGCAGGACCTCAAGAAAGTAATCGAGGGTGCGGGCGCCATCGTGTTGTCTGATGCCTGGCTTTCCGGTGCCTTCGCCTCGAAAAAGGCTTGCATCACCTCGCCGGACACAATCAAGGGGCAAGTTATCCGTGCCGCCGGTCCGGCATTCGAGGAAATGTTGGTAGCGGCGGGCGCGTCAATCTCCTCGATGCCGTCGTCAGAGATCTATTCCGGCATGCAGACCGGTGTGCTCGACGCTGCCAATACATCTTCGGCCAGCTTCGTTTCCTATCGGCTGTTCGAGCAGGCCAAATGCCTGACTGCGCCTGGAGAAAACGCGCTCTGGTTCATGTACGAGCCGGTGCTGATGTCCAAGAAGGTCTTCGAAGGTCTGACCCCGGAACAGCAGAAGGCGCTTGTGACCGCAGGTGAGAAGGCGGAGGCCTTCTTCAATGAAGAAGTCCGCAAGGGCGACCAGTTGATGATCGACACCTACAAGAAGGCTGGCGTCGAGGTCGTCGAGATGTCCAAGGCAGACTATGATGCCTGGCTCGCGATCGCCAAGGAATCCTCCTACAAGAACTTCGCCACCAAGGTTCCGGGCGGCGACAAGCTGATCGAGAAGGCTTTGGCTGTGAAGTGAGGCCGTTTGCCGGCGGCGGCCGATTCGGTCGCCGCCGCTCGAGCCTGCAAGAGGAATTCTCGAATGATCGATACGTATATCCGGGTGGTGGGCAATGTGTCCCGCGCGTTCGCCGTCCTGGCGACCGCCTTGATGATTGCGGCCATGCTCGTCGTCTGCCAGATGATCCTGCTACGTTACATGTTCCGCCTCCCGACGATCTGGCAGACCGATTTCGTAGTCTTCTCGGCCACGGCGGCGATGTTTCTCGGTGCGCCTTACGTTCTTCTGAAGGGCGGGCATGTCGGGGTCGACGTGATCGAACTCGTGGTCACCGACCGTGTTCGCCGGCATCTCGGTATGATCGGAAGCCTGCTTGGCTTGTTGTTTTGCATCATCATGCTCGCAGCGAGCTGGATCACTTTTCATGAGGCATGGGCCGGCAACTGGCGTCATTCCAGCGTCTGGGCCCCACCGCTGTGGGTGCCACTCCTGGCTCTCCCGCTCGGTTTCGGCATGCTCTGCCTGCAATATGTCGCGGAAATACTCGGCAAGATTCGCGGAGCTGGATCGACGGTGCTGGACGCCGAGCCTTCCAAGACGGGGGACGCGCCCGGGATGCCCGTTCACAAAGATCCTTCGCTGAGGGGAACCGCACAATGAGCCCGACTTCTGCCGGAATGATGATCATCGTCGCGCTCTTCGTTCTGCTCGGTACCGGAATGCCGATCGCCTTCGCGCTCGGGCTCGCCGCTTTCGTCGCACTCTTCCTTCAGAACGGCATGGATATATTCTTTGTCCTCGGCGACACCATGTTCTCCGGCATCGCCAATCTTGCCTATGTTTCGATCCCCATGTTCGTGCTGATGGGCGCGGCGGTTGCCTCCTCTCCTGCGGGGGCCGATCTTTACACGGCACTTGACCGTTGGCTGAACCGTGTTCCGGGCGGTCTCGTCCTATCCAATATCGGCGCCTGCGCCATCTTCTCGGGCATGACCGGCTCTTCTCCGGCCACCTGCGCCGCAATCGGCAAGATGGGCATCCCGGAGATGTTGAAGCGCGGCTATCCGAATTCCGTCGCCACCGGGTCGATTGCCGCCGGCGGTACGCTCGGTATCCTCATTCCGCCATCGGTAACCCTGATCGTGTACGGCATCGCCACGGAAACATCGATCGGACGGCTGTTCATGGCTGGCGTCATTCCGGGCATCATGCTGACCGTCATGTTCATGATCTGGGCGTTGATCGACAGCAAGCGCAAGGGATACGAATTCGATACGCGCTCCATGCGCTATACACTGAAGGAACGTCTGGCCGGAATGCCGCGGATCTTGCCTTTCCTTCTGATCATAGCCGGAACGCTCTATGTGCTTTATGGCGGCATTGCAACGCCTTCCGAAGCTGCCGGCGCCGGAGCCATGCTGACGCTGCTGGTCGTGATCGTCGCCTACAGTCTCTACCGCTTTCGGCCGGTCGCCAACATTTTCGGCTCCGCCATGCGCGAAAGCGTGATGATCATGATGATCATGGCAGCGGCCGAGCTTTTCGCCTTCGCACTGTCATCGCTCTTCATTACACAGACGATCGCCACTGCCATCGCCGACATGGAGGTCAACCGCTGGGTGCTGCTGGCCGTCATCAATGTGTTCCTGCTTGTTGCCGGCATGTTCCTGCCGCCGGTCGCGGTGATCGTCATGACGGCGCCCATGCTGTTTCCGATCATCACGCAGGCGGGATTCGACCCCTACTGGTTCGCGATCGTGCTGACGATCAACATGGAAGTTGGTCTCATCACTCCGCCGATCGGGCTCAATCTCTTCGTGATCAATGCGATCGCGCCGACGATACCGACGAGGGATATCCTCTGGGGCTCGTTGCCCTACGTGCTTGTCATGTTTCTGGCCATCGCCATCCTTTGCATCTTTCCCGGGATTGCGACCTGGCTGCCCAATCACATGATGGGGGTCGTGCAATGAACAGCACGTCCTTCTTCGGCGATATGCTCCAGACGATCGCCGAACGTGGCCGTAGGATTCTTTCGCTCAGCCCGCGGGAGGACGGCGCCAATAAGCTGGCGACGATCGAGGCGGTTTGCGAGACGCTGTTGTCCAGTCGGGGCGAGGCTTCGGGCATGGCGCTCGCAAAGGATATCCTCGACCGCTGGCTGCGCTTTGATGCCGCACAGCGCCGGGACTTCATGGTCCTGCTGCTCACCCGCTTCGGGCCGAATGCGGAGCGCCTGGAAAAGGCGATCGACGCCTACCGCGCCGATCCGACACCCAAGGCGCTGCTTGAGCTTCACGTCGCCGCCGAGCCGCGCCGGCAGGAGTTGATTCGCCGCCTCAACCTTGCGCCGAACGGTATCGCCACGCTCGTCAGAATGCGCGAGACGCTGCTGCAACTGAAGTCGGTCGAGCCTGATCTCGAAGCGGTTGATTCCGATTTCGCCCATCTCTTCGCGTCATGGTTCAATCGTGGATTTCTGGTGCTGAAGCCGATCAATTGGTCGACGCCAGCCGATATTCTGGAAAAAATCATCCGCTATGAAGCCGTGCATCATATCGGTGGGTGGGATGAATTGCGGCGCAGGCTGGCTCCGGCGGACCGGCGCTGCTTCGCCTTCTTCCATCCGCAGCTTGTCGATGATCCGCTGATCTTCGTCGAAGTGGCCTTGACCCGGGACATCCCGACAGCCATCGCCGAGTTGCTGAAGGAGGACCGGGCTCCGATCCGCCCCGATGATGCCAGAACCGCGGTCTTCTATTCTATTTCCAATTGCCAGGAAGGCCTGCGCGGCATTTCCTTCGGCAATTTCCTGATCAAGCAGGTGGTCGAGGATCTGCGCCGCGAATTGCCCAAGCTCGATACATTTGTGACGCTCTCTCCCGTTCCCGGCTTCGCCCGGTGGTTGGCTGACGAACGCGGTGATCGCGAATCCCGTCTCCTGGACGACGACGACCGCAAGCGGCTTGCCGCCCTTGATGATCCCGACTGGGTTGACAGGTCCGAGACTGTCGCCGATCTCCAGCCGGTCGTGACGCGAGCTGCCGCCTCGTATTTCCTGCGTGCGCGTGATCGCAAGGGCAGGATCATCGACCCGGTCGCTCGTTTCCATCTGGGCAACGGTGCGCGTCTGGAGCGGATAAATTTCCTGGCAGACCGTGCTCCGCGCGCGATGCAGCAGGCGCATGGCTTGATGGTCAACTACCTCTACAAGCTCGACGACATCGAGACCAATCACGAAGCTTTTGCCGGACGCGGCGAGGTCGTGGCTGCGGCGCCGATCCGCCGGCTCGTGCCCGCTGACGCCGGTGCGCGCAATTTCGCGCCTCTCTCCGGTCTGGGCAACGGTGCGGGGCCGGCGGGCGAGGCGACAAAAACAAAAAGCAGCAAGGAGTTCATGCCATGAGCAATCATATGTTCGACGCCATCCGCGCGCGCGCCGGACGCCGCGACGCGGTCTTCATCGAGACGACCGGCGGTCGGATCTGGACCTATGGCGATATGGTGGACTTCTCCGGAAAGCTGGCGGCTGCTCTGGTGGATCTCGGTGTCAAGTCCGGAGACCGGGTCGCCGTGCAGGTCGAAAAGAGCCCCGAAGCGCTGATGCTCTATCTGGGTTGCCTCAGGGCGGGTGCGGTCTACCTGCCGCTCAATACGGCCTATACGCTCGCCGAACTCGACTACTTCATTGGTGATGCCGAGCCGGCACTCGTCGTCGTATCGCCGAAGGCGCAGGAGGGCATCGGGCCGATCGCCAGCAAGCACGGCGCCAAGGTGGAGACCCTCGACGAGAAGGGCGGCGGGTCCCTGATCGACCTGTTGGCGGGAGATGGCGACTTCGCCGATGTCGAGAGGGGGCCGGATGATCTTGCGGCGATCCTCTACACCTCGGGCACCACGGGCCGCTCCAAGGGCGCGATGCTGAGCCACGACAACCTTCTGTCGAATGCCATGACGCTCGTCGACTACTGGCGTTTCACCTCGGCCGACCGGCTCATCCATGCCCTGCCAATCTTCCATACCCACGGCCTCTTCGTTGCCTCCAACGTCATTCTGCTTTCCGGCGCGTCGATGTATTTCCTGCCGAAATTCGATGCCGACGAGGCTTTGCGGTTGATGAAGACCTCCACCGCGATGATGGGCGTGCCGACCTTCTATGTCCGCCTCGTCCAGCATCCGGGGCTAACCCGCGAGGCGACGGCGAATATGCGGCTCTTCATCTCGGGTTCCGCGCCGCTGCTTGCCGAAACACACCGGCTGTTCAGCGAGAAGACCGGTCATGCGATCCTTGAGCGCTATGGCATGACGGAAACCAACATGAACACATCGAACCCCTATGATGGCGACCGGGTCGCCGGCACAGTGGGTTTTCCGCTGCCGGGGGTTTCGCTACGGGTCACCGATCCGGAAACGGGCAAGCTGCGCGGCACGGACGAGACCGGCATGATCGAGGTGAAGGGACCGAACGTTTTCAAGGGCTACTGGCGCATGCCGGAAAAGACCGCCGCCGAATTCAGGTCGGATGGGTTCTTCATCACCGGCGACCTCGGCAAGATCGATCCGCGTGGCTATGTCCACATCGTCGGGCGTGGGAAAGACCTGGTGATCTCAGGCGGATACAACATCTACCCGAAGGAAGTGGAGGTGGAGATCGACCAGCTTCCGGGCGTGGTCGAGAGCGCTGTCATCGGAGTGCCCCATCCCGATTTCGGCGAAGGAGTGACCGCCATCGTGGTCAGGAAACCCGGTGCCGCCATCGACGAGGCGGCGATCATGGAGGGGCTGAAGCCGCGTCTGGCGCGCTACAAGCAGCCGAAGTCGGTCATCTTCGTGGACGACCTGCCGCGCAACACCATGGGCAAGGTGCAGAAGAACGTGCTGCGGGACACCTATGGCTCGCTCTATTCGGAAGAAGCATCGGCCGGAAGCGGCTCGGCCTAACGGCGACGATTGCGCTTGCGGCACGGGGCAATGAGGACGGCCGCCCGTTGGGCGGCCGTTCTTCGTCGGGACTATATGTTTTCGGCAATCGCCTCGCGGTCGCGCAAGCGTTCCTGCTCGGCGCGATTGTAGCGTATCGATGACCAGAGGGAGATGCCGATCAGGCCGGCGCCTCCGAGTCCGGTAATGACCTCCGGAATGTGTACCAGCGTCTGGCAGTACATGATCACCGACAGGATCAGGATGGCGTAGAAGGCGCCGTGCTCCAGATAGCGGTATTCGGCGAGCGTTCCCTTCTCCACGAGCATGATCGTCATCGAACGCACATACATGGCGCCGATGCCCAGACCGATGGCGATGACGAAGAGGTTTTTGGAGAGCGCGAATGCACCGATCACGCCGTCGAATGAGAAGCTGGCATCGAGCACTTCAAGATAGATGAATGCGCCGAGCCCGCCCTTGGCTGCTTCCGCCATGGTCCTTTGCGAAGCGTCGAGCAGTCCGCCGACGACTTCCACCGCAAGGAATGTCAGGAGGCCGTAGATAGCCGAGTAGACGAAGGTGGTCGCTTCCTCTCCCTCGAGAAGACTGGAGAAGAGCAGGATCAGGATGAGCACGAAGGCGATCTCAATGCCCTTGATGGTCGCCGAGCGTGCCATGTGCTTTTCTATGACTTCGATCCAGTGAACGTTCTTTTCGTGGTCGAAGAAATAGGTCAGGCCCACCATCATCAGGAAGGTCCCGCCGAAGGCCGCGATCGGCAGATGCGCCTCGTTCATGATGCGGGCGTATTCTGCGGGCTCTCTGGCGGCGAGCAGGAAGGCGTCGATCGGTCCGATGCTTGCCGCGATAACGACAATGAGCAAAGGAAAGATGATGCGCATGCCGAACACGGCTATGACGATACCCCAGGTCAGGAAGCGGTGCTGCCAGACCGGAGTCATGTCCTTGAGCTTGTTGGCATTGACGATCGCATTATCGAAGGAAAGCGAGATTTCCAGCACCGCAAGCACGGCGCAGATGAAAAAGACGGTGGCCATGCCGCCAAGCGTGCCGGTAGATTGCCAGCCGAGCCCGGCGCCGAGCGCCAGACCCACGACGGTCACGATGAACGCCCATTTGAAATAGGAGACGGTGCCTTTCTGTGCGGATGGGCTGCTCATCGGTGCATCCCCCCGGCGTCAGCGGGGAAAAAACCGCTGCGCGATCGCAGATTTCGCGTACCGGAAAAGGCATGCGCGTCAGGCATGGTGAAAAGCTTCATGTTCTTGAATCCGCCGGCTCATCTTGCTGGCGGTACCGACATCACGAGAGCGCCGTAAACTCTCGCCAGAGGGGCCCGGCACCAAAGTTCAACCGCGGTGACCAAGATCCAGGCCGCGGAACCCCGTCGTTTTCACCGAAGTCCGACATTCCGTCAAGAGGTTCGCTGAATTGCAGCCGGGTAGCGCTAATATAGGCTCGTCTGGCGTGCTTTCCAGCGTCCGCAGCCAATTGACGCGGCGATGGCCAGCGAAGCGATCCAGGGCGGCAGGCCATGTCCAGCGTTCAGGCTTCCTTGTCGAGCCGGATGAGCAGCCCATCTTTCCCGAGATGCAAGACGCCCTCCCAGTTCGGGGCGACTGCCGCCTTCCAGTGATCCTCGGTAAAGGCAGGGTCATCGGAGGGTATCAGATGGTTCAGCGCCAGCGCTTTGACCCCCGCCTCGGAGGCGATGCGTCCCGCGTCCCCGGCTGTCGTGTGGGACCGTACGAGGTGCTTCATCAGGCGATCGTCGCCATTGCCTGTGCGCGCCACAAGCGCCGCGAGAGCTTCGCTCAGCATGGCTTCGTGGACAAGCAGATCAGCGTCCCGGGCAAAATCGGCCAGTGCGGGGAGATAGGCCGTGTCGCCTGAAAAGACGACATGCATTCCGTCCGCCCGAAAGGACAGTGCATAAGTGTCTTTCAACGGTGGATGTTCGTTTCGCATGGCAGTGACGGTGAGCGGTCCATCCGCCAGAACGGTTCCCTCGTCGATGACATGAACGGAAACAAGGTTTCGCAGATCCGGGCGCCCTTCGTCCTCGATCCGAAGGTCGATATCGGCTCGCATCGATTCGAAGAAGTGCCTCAGGTAATCCTGCAGACCCTCGGGACCATATACCGTGACGGGGCTCCTCAGTCCGGCCGTCCAGGCGGTATGCAGCAGCGGACCCAATTCCAGGTAATGATCGGAATGCAGGTGGGTGACAAAGATCAGGTCGAGTTCGCGCAGATGCATTCCCTGATCGACCAGACCACGCGTTACGCCGAGTCCGCAATCCACGACGATCCGGCGGCCCGCCAGCGAAAGCAGGCTCGACGTCGGCATCGTCGAGCCCGGCCGGATCGCCGGTCCGCCCTTCGTGCCCAGAAGAGCGACGAAATTCTGGATGCCATTCATTAATGTCTCCGTCGGTCTCGCTTTTGTCGTATCCCTACCCAGTTACCATCGCAGCGCCAGCCGTTGTAGGGGGGCGCCTCTGAATTGGTCGAACCGGGTTCGGACGAAATGCCCGACTCGCTGCCTGATGGGATGCTTGGGAAGTCCGGTCGTCGCTCCGCTTATGCTTTCAGACGGGATTCGCAACGAAACAGCGGAGAATCTCTTGGAAATCAATGTCGTTTTGATTTTCGGGGGACTGGTGCTGCTAGAGAGATTTGAACTCTCGGCCTCTCCCTTACCAAGGGAGTGCTCTACCCCTGAGCTATAGCAGCTTGCAGTTTGCGGCGCGGCTGCGCCGTTCAAAGCGAGCCGCCTATTGCCACAGCTTTGACATGAGCGCAAGCCGCAAATCGAACTTCCGTTCAAGATTTGCGGTTATTGCCAAGAAGTCTTTTGGCTCGCTGCGTTTTCGGCTATCAAGCCGCGATGACGAAGGAAAACAAGAACACTGGCGTTGAAAACGCATCCGCCAGCAAGGACGGCGCGGGGGCGTTCAGGACGCCCGCCGACCACCGGAAGGCGAGGGCGGCGGCGAAGCTGAAGGAAAACCTTCTCCGCCGCAAGCAGCAGCAGCGCGCCCGCCGGGCCGGCGAGGCGGACGACGGCGAAGGCTTGCCTGCCGCAAATTTGGCCAATCCTGATGATTAGTGCGTCGGTGGTTCCCGGTGGCTGGGGCTGAATTGAATACGGCCGCCTTTTCGTCTAAAGACGCCACGCGCAGACGTGGCGACATTGGTAAAAATGAGAAAGGCGGGCGCCGCCCGTAGGATTATATGGATCGTATCAGGATTGTCGGCGGCAACGCACTGAACGGAGTAATTCCGATCTCCGGCGCAAAGAATGCCGCGCTGCCGCTGATCATCGCCTCGCTGCTGACCAGCGATACGCTGACGCTCGACAACGTGCCGCATCTTGCCGATGTCGAACTCCTGATGCGCATTCTCGGCAATCACGGCGTCGACGTCTCGGTCAACGGCCGGCGCGAACGCCAGGGCGACGGCTATTCCCGCACGATCCATTTTACGTGCCGGACGATCGTCGATACCACGGCTCCTTACGAGCTGGTGTCCAAGATGCGCGCGAGTTTCTGGGTGATCGGACCGCTGCTTGCCCGCGAGGGCAAGGCCCGGGTCTCGCTTCCCGGCGGCTGCGCAATCGGCACAAGGCCGGTCGATCTCTTCATCGATGGACTGACGGCGCTCGGCGCCACCATGGAGATCGAAGGCGGCTATGTGGAGGCCACCGCGCCGAAGGGCGGCCTCATCGGCGCAACCTACACCTTCCCCAAGGTTTCGGTCGGCGCGACCCATGTGATGATGATGGCGGCCTCGCTCGCCCGCGGCACGACGGTGATCAACAATGCCGCCCGCGAGCCGGAGGTCGTGGACCTTGCAAACTGCCTCAATGCCATGGGCGCAAAGGTTTCCGGTGCGGGAACATCAACGATCACCATCGAAGGCGTGACCCAGCTTTCGGGCGCGCGACACCGGGTTCTTCCCGACCGGATCGAGACCGGAACCTATGCCATGGCCGTTGCCATGACGGGGGGTGATGTCACGCTCGAGGGAACGGACGCTGCCCTTCTGCAGACCGCGCTCGAGGCTGTAGGGCGTGCCGGTGCCGAGATCAGCATGACGCCGGGCGGCATTCGCGTCATCGGGCATGGGGCGGATATCCGTCCGGTCGATATCGTGACCGAACCCTTTCCCGGCTTTCCGACCGATCTCCAGGCTCAGTTCATGGGGCTGATGACGCGGGCCAACGGCGTTTCCCATGTCACCGAGACGATCTTTGAAAACCGTTTCATGCATGTTCAGGAACTGGTCCGCCTCGGCGCCAAGATCACCCTTTCCGGCCAGACGGCGCGGATCGAGGGGGTCAGCCGCCTGCGCGGGGCGCCGGTGATGGCGACCGATCTGCGCGCCTCGGTTTCGCTGGTGATCGCCGGCCTTGCGGCCGAAGGCGAGACCATGGTGTCACGCGTCTATCACCTCGATCGCGGCTTCGAGCGGCTCGAGGAAAAGCTCACCCGCTGCGGTGCCGTCGTCGAGCGCATCAGCGATTGAGGCCTTGAAAATCCACTTGCCGATTTTCCCCGAGCGTTGCCTATTGCATTGCGGCGACCTATGTCGGAAGGGATGATGGCAAGGGCCGGTTTTCAAGCGGGCCAATCGGGAATCGGTGAAATGACAAGTCTCAAGCTTCTCGCCCTGGATGCCGACGATCTGGCGGTGGTGTCGGCCCACATGCAGGACGCGGTCTTCAAGGTCGCGGACATGGCCTATCTGCCGCGAAATCGGCAATTTTCCCTCGTCGTGAACCGCTTCGCCTGGGAACAGGCCGGACCGAAGCGAAAGGGCTACGAGCGCCGCCGCGCGGTCCTCACCTTCAAGCGGGTGGAGGCGGTGCGCTCCACCGGCTTCGACAGGAAAAGGCGCGATGACGTCCTCTCGCTGCTCGCCATCCGCTTTCATCAGGAGGGCGAGGGGCCGGGCGGATCGCTCGAGCTTGTCCTTGCCGGCGGCGGCGTGATCGCGCTTCAGGTCGAGTGCATCGAGGGGCAGCTTGCGGATACCGGCGCAGCATGGGAAACCGGCCTGAAACCCGAGCATCCGGGAAAATGACCGAAGGCTCTCGTGAAGGGCCGAGGAGAGGGAATAGAAAGACGTGGCGATCTGGCTTGAGCAAGTGTCCGATGGGTTCGAGGAGCGGTTTGCCGCCTTCCTGACCACCAAGCGGGAAGTTTCGGAAGACGTGAACGACATCGTGCGCGCCATCATCGATGACGTGAGGGCGCGTGGCGACGAGGCGCTGGCCGATTATTCCCGCCGCTTCGACGGCATCGATTTTTCGCAGACCGGCATGCGCGTGACCGCCGCCGAGATCGACGCCGCCGTCAAGCTGGTCGATCCGACGGTGATGGACGCGCTCAGACTTGCAGCCGAAAGGATCGAGAAGCATCACGCGCGCCAGATGCCGAAGGATGACATCTACGAGGACGCGCTCGGCGTGGGCCTGGGCTCCCGCTGGACCGCGATCGATGCCGTCGGCCTTTACGTGCCGGGGGGCACCGCCAGCTATCCGAGTTCGGTGCTGATGAACGCCGTTCCCGCCCGCGTGGCCGGTGTACCGCGCATCGTCATGGTCGTGCCCGCTTCGGGTGGCGAGATCAATCCCACGGTGCTGGCGGCGGCGCGCATTGCCGGCGTCGAGGAAATCTACCGGAT